>Ga0315339_1000394_pt1 | contig 57658 bp, 62 predicted proteins | sample ASW17metaG_FD_204514 | JGI IMG/M metagenome (GOLD analysis project Ga0315339, IMG submission 204514) | Ammonia-oxidizing marine archaeal communities from Pacific Ocean, United States - ASW #17 | ecosystem: Environmental > Aquatic > Marine > Oceanic | place: USA: California | collected 2016-12-05 | reverse complement strand
AGGACTTTCAATTGGTTTTGTTACCTTGGTTTTGATATTATTAACTAACTTAAAATATCTAAATCCTAAGGTTTATCCTCTAATAAGAAATCAATAATTAAAATTTTTGAATTTATAGATCAAACTCCACTCAAGCCATGTAATTTCTCGGAACCGACAGCCGAACCGACAGATTAGTCACAAATGGTCTACAAAAAGCTACAAAGTTACAAATAAGAGAATTACCTTTTAACAACCAAATCTTTTAAGTGTTGATTTATTTGACTTTTAACATTAAAAACTTCGTTGATACGAATGCCCCTGTAGCTCAGCTGGTAGAGCAATTGATTTGTAATCAATAGGTCCGCGGTTCGACTCCGTGCGGGGGCACCATAGATTATATGGTAATATAAATTTAAATGTTTAAAAAAAATATACCTTATATTTTACTTTTAATTTCAATTTTAATAACAACTTTGTTGTGGGATAAAATATTAATTCCGTCAAATGAATCACATGTATATGGATCATATAAAGAAAATAATTATCACCCAATAAATGAAGTTTTAAGATTTATATTTTATATTTCATTTCCTTTAATAATTTTTTTAATAAGTTTTTATTCAATAAATAAAAAAAATTGTTATTTAATAAAAGAGATTTTTTTATTTAAAGATTTTGTTACAGTTAAAAAAAGTAATAAATTAATTTATTTTATTTTATGGTCATTATTATTTTTAATTGTTTTAGAATTTATAAGTATCAATTTTATCGAGCTTCATAAAAATTTAGATAATTTTCATGATGGTGTTTACTTAAGTGCATCAAATAATTATTTTTTAAAAGGAGGCCTATGGTCATCTTCTTTTGTTGAGTATGGTCTAATTAATTTTGATTCAATCTTAATGTGGTCAATTTTTAATACCAAAACTATTGGTTCAGCTAAATTATTAAAATACATTTATTTATTATTTAATAAAATTTTTCTTGTTTACATTATTTATGAAATATCAAAAAATTTTTTTAAGAAAAATAATTATCAATCAACATTTTTTTTATTTATATCATTATTTGCTATATCTCTAGTAGACTATGCTGACTTTGAATCTTCAGAATTTCCAAGTAGACTTTTTATAATGTTGCTTTTTCAATTATTTTTTTTAAAAATTTTAATATCTGGAAAAAAAGATGCATATAAATCTTTTATACTTGGTTTTGTATCTGCATTTTCAATTTTATGGTCTTTAGATATGGGCATTTTTGTTAATTTTTTATTAATATTAATACTGATATTTTTCATTATAAAAAAAGATATTAAAAAATTAAAATTTATAACCTTGGGTGCAAGTTTTGGATGGGTAAGTTTGGGTTATATAATTGGATATAATGAAATTTTGTATTTATTTGAAACATTCTATTTTATGTTTACAAATAATGAACAGGCTGCTGGGTTGATTTACCCAACGCCATTTTTATCTGGTGAAGCAAGATTTACTAAAGCTTTATTAATGTATATCTTAAGTGGAGTTTTGTTAATTTTATTATGCCTTAAAAAAGATATTAAAATATCAAATTCTTTAAAAATATTTTTAATATCTTTTTTTATATCATCAATTTTAATTTTCAAACAAGCATTGTCACGTTCTGATGCGGCACATATTAAATCTTCCTCAGGTATTACTTATGTAATACTTTTTGTAATTATTATGTTTTTTATATTTAATTATATTGAAAATAATAAATTTTTTTTAAAATTTATTAATAAAATTACAAAAAATTTTTCTTTTAAAAAAATAATTTATTTTTTAATTATTTTTTGTTCTTTTTTTTATTTTGAAATCAATTTAAAAAATATTTTAACTTTTCATAAAAATGTTAAAACATACTTAAATTTAGAAAATGAAAATTTTATGAGTAAAGAATCGGTAAATTTAGTTAATTACTACAAAAGTATTTCAAAAAATGACAGTTGTATCCAAACAGTTACAAACCTTGCAGCATTACCTTATTTAATGAACAAACCTTCTTGTACAAGATATATTACAAACTGGTATCTTATAACAAAAAAACACCAAGATAGTTTTATTAAAGAGCTTGAAAAAAAAAAACCAAGACTAATTTTACTATCATCAAAAACAGATTTATATAATTTTGATGATGCTAAGCGAATACCTTTTGTATTGAATTATTTAAAAAATAATTATAACACCTTTGATAAATCTGATGAGTGGCATTTTTTAAAAATAAAATAAATTCATACAAAATTTTTTTTAAATCTTTCAAAAACATTATTTGCACTAAGTTTTACTAAATCAGAAACTTGAATTACTTTAAAATTTTCTGTTTCAATACTTACTTTATATGCTGTTGTGTGTTTTCCAAATAAAGTTAATCCGTTTGCATTTAAATGTGCTGCTATATGAGCTGGTCCTGTATCATTAGCAATAACAAATGAACTCTCTTTTATTAATGAAGATAATTCAGAAATATTAATAGATTTATTTCCATTCAAAATACACGTTGCATTAATTTTTTTAGCATCATTAATTTCAAAAGGTCCAGGAGCTACAATTATTTTAAAGTAGTTTTTATAATTTTTCCTTATTAAGCTAATTAAATCATTATAATATGGCCATTTTTTATGATTTAAATGTTCTGAACAAAAAGGAAATAAAATTATATATTTATCTAAATCATATTTTTTTTTAATATCTCTTATATCTATACAGGCCCAACTAAAATTAGGTTTTAATGTATAATTTGTTTCTATATTAGATGATTTAAGTTGGTGATCAAATCTTTCTAGTACTGGATTTTTATCAAATTCATTTTTATTAATATTATCTGGTAATGTTGTTTCTGAACTTGACCATGTACTAGAGTTAGCTTTTGGAAATAAAATGTTTTTATAAAATTTTGTTCTTGATGAATTTTGAAGGTCATATACTTTTTTAATATCTAATTTTTTTAACTTTTTCATTAAAAAATAAAGATATATTAAATTAAATCTAGATAAACGCTTATCTATAATTACATCATGGATGAGAGAGTTTTTTTTAAATAACTCATAATAAGGCTTTGTTGTCAAAAGATAAATTTGATCTTTTGAATGATTTTCAGATATATCTTGAATTGCACCACTAGCTTGAGCTATATCTCCTAATGAACCATGTTTAATAATTAAAATATTAGACATATTTTTTAGTAACTTAGCATAATATAATTATTTATGAATAAAATTCTAGTTGAGGTGTCAGTTGGTGAGCTTTTAGATAAAATCTCTATTGTAGAAATTAAAAAAGATAAAATTAAAGATATTAAAAAACTAATATTTATCAATGATGAGCATGCTATGTTAAAAGATCAATTGAATAAAAATGTTAAATTTGATGATAAACTTAATAAACTTTTTCAATCCTTAAAAGAAATTAACGTTAAACTTTGGGTTGTTGAAGATGATAAAAGAATGTGTGAAAAAAATTCTGACTTTGGAAAAAATTTTATAAAACTTTCAAGAGATATTCATTTCTTAAACGATGATAGAGCTAAAATTAAGTTAGAAATTAATACCTATACAGGTTCAAAGATTAAGGAAATAAAAGAATATACTAGATATTAATTTTAATATTTCCCTTTTTTATCTAATCCTCTATAAAAAATTTTTGATAATTCGTGATTTGCTTTTTTTCTTATTTTTATATCTTCTTGATTCATTAATTTAGTAACTCTTTTAGTATGTTTATGATATTTAAATGTATCACTTCCTCTAGCTTGTTGAACATAAACTTTACCAATTACTTGATCAACATTGCTTCCTATATAACTTTGAACAGCAAAACCTATTCTTCTATTTTTACTTTTATTTAATCCAGATCCATGAACAATAGTTGGATGATGTAACGACATTTGTCCTGCTTTTAAAACAACTGGGACTGTTTTTTCTATAGGAACATTTGCTACAGTTTGTCCTCTAGTAAGTAAATTATTTTCATCAGATGTTTGGTCGTGATGCTTAAGATTATTTTTATGAGATCCGTTCCACATTCTCATGCAACCATTTTCTTCATTAACTTCTGTAACTGCTATCCACGCTGTAACCCAATTATACGGCTCAAAACCAATATATTTTGCGTCTTGATGAAAACTTACAAAAGCTTTTTCATATGGGTTTTTAATAAAAAGTGTCGTTCCACCAACAAGAATATTTTTACCTATAATACTTTCAACAGCATCTAAAATTTTTGGATTGTGGCATACTTTATCAAATACTGGTGAAATTAAATGAACATAGTTTCTTCCTAAACCATCTAAAATATTTGGCCATTTACTTTCAATTTGCTCTATTTCTTTTTTAATTTCGTTAACTTCATTAAAGGATAAAACATTAATAGAATCCACATAACCTTGGTCATTGTAATTTTTAATTTGTTGTGATGTTAAAGAAGGCATTACTGGTAACTAAATTTTTTCTCTAGATATTTAATTAAATTATGAATTATAAAAGTCATAAATAAATAAATACCACCTGCAACAATGAATACTTCTATAGGCTTAAATGTTGTGGATATTATATATTTAGCAACTCCCGTTATATCCATCAATGTTACTGTGCTTGCCAGAGATGTACCTTTCATCATTAATATGATTTCATTTCCGTAAGCTGGTAATGATTGTTTAATCGCTACTGGTATTTGAATTTTATAAAAAATAATTTTATTTGATATACCTAAACTTTTTCCGGCTTCAATAATTCCTGGTTTTATAGTTTGAAAGGCTGATCTTAATATTTCTGATGTATAAGCTCCTGTATTTAAAGCAAAAGCAATAATTGCACACCAGTAAGGTTCTTTAAAAATCACCCAAAGAAATGTTGTTCTAAAATACTCTATTTGTCCTAAGCCAAAATAGATTATAAAGATTTGAACTAGTAAAGGCGTTCCTCTAAATACATAGGAGTAACCGTACGCAAATTTATTAATAATAGGATTTTTATTTAACCTTAAAATTGCAAAAAAAAGACCAATAAAAATTCCAAAGAATAGAGATAATGATAATAATTTTAAAGTTACCGCTGCAGCACCTAGTAACTTTGGTAAACTTGTAGCCATTATGACTAAATCCATTAAAATCCCCTACTATATTTAACTTCAAGTCTATTAATTAATTTCATACTTAAAAAAGTAAGCATTAAATAAATTAATGCAGCCACTGAATAAAAAAGCAAGGGATCTCTTGTTGATCCAGCTGCAATATACGATTGTCTCATTATTTCAACTAACCCAGTAACAGAAATTAAAGAAGTATCTTTGAGTGTTATCTGCCAAACGTTACTTAGATTTGGAATAGCAAGTCTTAACATTTGTGGCATAATTATTTTAAAAAATTGAATATGTTTTTGAATTCCTAAAACTTTTGCTGCCTCGAATTGACCTTTATCAATTGACTGGATTGCTCCCCTAAAAACTTCTGTAGAATATGCTCCAGAAATTATACCAATCGCAAAAGATCCTGTAATAAATGCGTTTATTTCAATGTATTCGAAATAGCCAAATATTGAAGCAACATACATTATGGCACCACTTCCTCCAAAAAAGAAAAGATAAATTACCAGTAACTCCGGAACACCTCTAATAACTGTTGTGTAAGAGTTAGCTATTAAGTTTAAAAATTTATAATTTGATAACTTAAGTGGTGTAAAAATTAATGAAAATAAAAAACCAATTAACATTGCTGTTATAGATACAGCTATAGTCATCAGGGTTGCATAAAATAATTCATCTCCCCAACCCGTTTTTCCAAATGAAAGAATTTCCATATCGAAAAGGCGGCTAATTAAATAACCGCCATTTCAAATAAATTATTACATAGAAGCGTCAAAACCAAAATGTTTGATCGCAAGTTTACTTATGATTCCATCTTGTCTTGCTTGATTAATAGCTTTGTTAAAAGCTTTTAAAAGCTCAGCATCTCTTGCTCCTAGTGTTCCACCTAATTGAGAAGCTTGCCTTAATCCAACACCAACACCATTACCAAAAGCACCACCTGAAAAAGTTGGTCCAACTAGCACAACAGATTTACCAGATTTTTCTGCATAATCACTAAATGCTACTGCAGCAGCTAATGCAACATCACATCTACCAGAAGTTAAGTCTAAGTTTACTTCATCTTGAGTTTTATAAGTTCTAACTTTAACTTTACCCACATCACCTGACTCTAAAAAGTTTTGGTGAATTGTTCCAGTCTGTGTACAAACGGTTTTTCCAGCCAAAGCTCCTGTAATAGTTTTTAAGGCATTTTTAGCATCACTATTTGGACTTGTAAGACTAATACCTGCAGGAGTACTCATACCTTCAAGACTTGAGCCTTTCATAACAGCAAGTGAAGCAACTTCATCTGCATAACCCTGTGAAAATGTTATAACTTTTTTTCTTTCATCAGTAATTGACATCCCAGCCATTATTGCATCAAACTTTCTCATTTGCAGCGCTGGTATCATCCCATCCCAATCTTGTTCAACAATATCACATTGTCTCCCAATATATCTACAAAGCGCATAAGCTAATTCAACCTCAAATCCAATTAATTTACCAGAGGCATCTTTAGAATTCCATGGAGGATAAGCCCCCTCAGTTCCAATCTTAATTTTATCAGATGCATAAACATTTCCGATTATCAATAAAGTAGCTAAAACTGAAAAAATAGTTTTTTTGAATATATTCATTATTTTCTCCTTTAATTAAAAAAATATTATTTCACAAATTTAGGTAATTAAAAAGAAAATTAATGATTGATTGAAGAAGAAAAATTCCAAGAACAATCAAAGCTAGGAATATAAACCCTATCTAAAGTTGTATTTCCAAAGTTTTTATTAAAAACATCAAGCCATTTTTTTACTTGTTTTGGTTTTTTATCTTGGCTACCTACTTGCGCTGTAATTACTCCATTTGGTTTTAATATACGTACTAATGAATCCATATTTTTAGCTGCAAGATCAATGCAAAACTGATCATCATTAAGATCAACAAAAATTTTATCATATTTATCATCCTCTACTTTCTTAATACTTTGAAAAGCATCTCCCCATATACATTTAATAGAATTTTTTTCTGTAGATTTATTTCCTATTTTACCAAGATGTTTATTGCAAGCTTCAACTACTTCGGGATCTAATTCATACCAATCTATGAAATTAAAATTTTTAGAAATACATTCTCTAGCAACACCTCCATCGCCACCACCTATAATTGCTGCTTTTTCTTTATCTTTATTTAATTTTAATCCTGCGTTTACAAAAGTTGAGCTATATAAATGTTCATCAGCTGTAGCTACTTGAATTTCATTATCAATAAATAAAGATTTACCAAATTGTTCAAGATCTAATATTTCAACATGTTGCCCAACTTTAGATATGAAGTCCTCTAACACATTATTTACAAGATAAAATTTTTTAAGACCCGGTGAGCTATAAATATCATCGTAAAGAGCAACTGAGTCTCTATTAAATTCTTTTTTTACTATTCTTTTATGTTCAATTTCTTTTTTTATTATATCGAGCGCAACTAAAGGAGAGATCTTACCACAAGTAAAAAAATCAAAACTGATAATGTTATTTTCTGGAAAAGTATGAAAGCTCATATGACTTTCTGCCAATAATGCCACTAAAGTAAAGCCCTGTGGTTCAAAGTTATGTTTTGATATTTTAAGAACTGTAACTTTGGCTTTTTTTGCAATTTTATAGACAAGTTTTTCAAAAAAAGAAGGGTTGTACTCATGATGAGTGCCAATTATATCCAAAGTTATATGTTCACCTACTTTAACCATACTAAGTTCTCCTGATTCCCTGAATTTATACCTAATCAAATTTTTTTACTTCTTTCAAATAAAAAACTGCTATAAAAGTTTATCCACAAGGAGCAAATTTTGAAAAATAATTGGTCAAATAAAGAAGCTGAAAAATATATTAATAAGTATAAAAAATTTGGTTATAAAAAAGATCTGGCTCTTCGCGTTTATACTACGAGACTGCTAGGAAGAAATAGTCAGCTAGTTTTGCACGGTGGTGGAAATACATCAGTTAAAACAACAATAAAAGACATTGATGGAAAAAAATATGATGTTTTATGCGTTAAGGGTAGCGGTTGGGATATGGCTGAAATAGAACCTGCTGGGCTTCCTGCTGTCAAATTACAACCTCTATTAGCTTTAAAAAACAAAAAATATTTATCTGATGAAGATATGGTTGCATACCAAAAAAGAAACTTAATAGATATAAAGTCTCCAAATCCATCAGTTGAAACTTTTTTACATGCTTTTTTACCCTTCAAATTTGTGGATCATACACATTCAGATGCAATTATGAATGTAACTAATCGACCTGATGGACTGGAATTTTGTAAAAAAATATTTGGAAATAAAGTAAGTATAGTTCCTTATGTTATGCCAGGATTTGGGTTGGCAAAAAAAATTAATGAGATTTACTTAAAAAATCCTAAAATTAACTGCTTAATTTTATTAAATCATGGAATATTCACTTTTGCAGATGATGCAAAAGAAGCTTATAATCTAATGATAAAATACGTTTCACAAGCTGAAAAAGCTATTAAAAAACTTAAAATAAAAAAAATTAAACAAATTAATAATTATTCTACAAAATTTACAATTAGTGAAGCTGCACCAATAATTAGAGGTCTTTTATCTGACAATAAGGATCAAAAATTTATATTAAATTATAGATTAAATAAAAATTTGAAATATTTTATTAATGGTAAAGATATAAAGATTTACTCTTCCAAAGGTACTGCAACGCCAGATCATGTAATAAGAGTAAAACCATTTCCATTAATAATTACACCAAAAAAAAATTCTTCAATTGAAGATTTTGAAGTAGCTGCAAAAAAAGCTTTTGTTGAGTATAGAAAAAAATATATCAAATATTTCAATATTAATAAGAATAAAGTTAAAGAAAAAAAAGTAATGTTAGATACTTCACCAAGAGTTATTTTGGTACAAAATGTAGGTTTGTTTGCTGTGGGAGATAGTTTAAATGCAGCTAAAATTGCAGCTGATCTTACCGAAACAAATGCTAGGGTAATTTCTTCTGTCGAAGAAACATCAAAATATAAGTTTATTCCTGAAAAAGATATTTTTGATGTTGAATATTGGTCTTTAGAGCAAGCTAAAATTCAAAAAGCAAAAAAAATACTTCAAGGTAATATTGTTGTAATCACAGGTAGTGCAGGTGCAATAGGATTTGAAACTTACAAATTATTTAAAAGTTATGGAGCAGAAGTTATATTACTTGATTATAATTTGCAAAAATTAAAAAAAATGCAATCCAAAACAACTGATCTTTGTATACATTGTGATGTTACGAATAAAAATAGTGTGAAGAAAGCTTTTAAAATAATTTGTGAAAATTTTGGTGGTATAGATATTTTAATCTCTAATGCAGGAACTGCAATTGGTGGTTCTATTGCTGAAGTGGATGACAAGATACTTAGAAAAAGTTTTGAAGAAAATTTCTTTTCTCACCAAAATTGTGCTTCAGAAGCTATAAAAATAATGAAAAAACAAAATATTAATGGATGCTTGTTATTTAATATTTCTAAACAATCTGTAAACCCTGGTAAAAACTTTGGCCCATATGGGTTACCTAAATCAGCTTTATTAAGTTTATGTAAACAATATGCTGTTGATTATGGTGCACATGGTATCAGATCTAATGGAATTAATGCTGATAGAATAAGAAGTGGCTTATTAAACAACAAAATGATTAAAAATAGAGCAAAAGCAAGGGAGGTTACAACTGAAGATTATATGAAAGGAAATTTATTATTGAAAGAAGTAAAAGCAGCAGATGTTGCAAAAGCTTTTTTTCACCTTGCTGTTTCAAAGAAAACTACAGGCGCTGTTCTTACCGTTGATGGTGGAAATATAGCTGCTTCCCTAAGATAATACTTTTAATTTTTATTTTTTTTTATTTGCTCTTCACAAAATATTTTAGCTTCTTTAAGGTCTGTTATCTTAGATTTAGATAGTTTTTGACTTCCAGCTAAACAAGCATCAACTGCTCTTTTTAAATTATGATCACTGAATTTTAAAACTACAAATATTCCAAGAACTATAAATATAAATATTAAAATATTTTTTATCATTTGAACAATTCTTTTAATCCTTCAGTAGATGCTTCACAAACACCTTTTTCTGTTATTAAACCAGTAACATACTTTGCAGGTGTCACATCAAAAGCTAAATTTATAGATTTACTTTTTTTAGGGTAAATTAACACCTTTTTAAGGTTTCCATTTTCATCTAAACCCTCTACATAAGATAATTCTTCTGAATTTCTTTCTTCAATTGGAATGTCTTTAAAATCTTTAATATTCCAATCTATTGTTGAGCTTGGTAAGGCTACAAAAAAAGGAACATTGTTATCGTGTGCAGCTAATGCCTTGAGATAGGTTCCAATTTTATTACAGACATCTCCTGTTGCTAAAGTTCTATCAGTCCCAACAATACATATATCAACTTCTCCTCGTTGCATTAATATCCCACCAGTATTATCTGCTATAATTGTATTTGGTATTTCTTCTTCATTTAATTCGTATGATGTTAAATTGGCTCCTTGATTTCTTGGTCTCGTCTCATCAACCCAAACGTGAACTGGAATTCCTTTTTTATGAGCATGATAAATTGGTGATGTAGCAGTACCCCAGTTAATTGTAGCTAACCAACCTGCATTACAGTGAGTTAAAATATTTACCGTATCTCTCTTTTTATTATAAATTTCTTCAATAATTTTTAATCCGTTTAATCCAATATTTTCACTAAACTTAACATCTTCATCGCAAATAGCTTTTGCTTCAGCTAACGCTACTTTTAAAAGCTCATTATTATTAACTCCTGATAATTTTTTCATCATTCGATCAACAGCCCACTTCAAATTAATTGCTGTGGGTCTTGATTGAATTAAATCTTCTGAACTTTTTTTAATAAAATTAGGATTGTTTTTTTCCATAATAGCTAAAACCATTCCATATGCAGCTGTCCCTCCTATTAATGGAGCCCCTCTAACCTCCATAACTTTTATGGCGTTAATTGCATCTTTTACTTTTTTAATATCTTTAATTATAAATTGATGTGGACGTTTTGTTTGATCAATAATTTTTACAGTTTGATTTTTTTCATCAAACCAAATTGTGCGGTACTCTTTTCCTTCTACTTTCATTTAATTTTTTCCAAGTGCTCTTTATATCTTTTAACACTTTCTTTGGGCCAAGTTTTATCTCGATCATAAGCTGCTTCAAAACACTTTTCTTTATCTGATAAGTTTAACCATGGATCTTTGTCTTTAGTAAATATGTGAACTTGTGGAGGAAACATGCTGGGATCTTGTAAAGTTTTAGTTCTTACATTTAATCTTTCTTTTCCAATGTAATATTTGCAATACAAATATACACCACAATCAACACAAAAATATGCCCGGTATCCTTTTCCGCTACCTGTGGGAAGCACAGTAGATGAAATTTTACCATCAATAGTCAAACTATTTTCTAAAATAGTTGTATGTATCACATACGATGATCCTGTTGATATTTTGCAATCTACGCAATGACATGCTTGAGTAAAAAGAGGTTTTTCATTAATTGAATACTTTACTTTGCCGCAAGTACACCCACCTTTTAAGTTATATTTTTCATTCATTTACTTAAAACTCTTCCGGCAACTGTTTTCAATTTATCAATTGTTTTTTTTGTTCTTTTTTCTGGAGCTGTTATAATGGCTACATCTAAACAATTATTAGTTGGATCTTTAAGATCAATATGATTTTCAAAATTATCAATTAAATCTTTAATCATATTTTTTGCTTTTGCAGCATTCCCCAACAGTACTTTGATTACTTGTTGAACATCTACGTTTTCATGATCTGGATGCCAACAATCATAATCTGTCACCATTGAAACAGAAGCGTATCTAATTTCAGCTTCTCTTGCTAATTTTGCTTCTGGCATATTTGTCATCCCAATAACATCAGCTTTCCAAGATCTATATAAATTTGATTCAGCCAATGTTGAAAACTGAGGTCCTTCCATCACTACATAAGTTCCTCCTCTTTGATAATCTATATTCTCTTTTTTTATAGAATCTTCACATGCATTCATAAGGCCATTTGAAGTTGGATGGGCCATAGAGACATGAGCCACTATATCATCATCAAAAAATGTTTTGTTCCGTGCAAAAGTTCGATCAATAAATTGATCAACAATAACAAATTTTCCTGGTTGTAAATCCTCTTTTAAAGATCCTACGGCTGAAACTGATACTATGTCTGTTACTCCCAATTGTTTTAATGCATCAATATTAGCTCTAAAATTTATTTTAGATGGAGAAATGACATGACCTCGGCCATGTCTTGGTAAAAAATATACTTCTTTGCTATTAAATCTAGTTTTTAAAATATCGTCAGAAGTTTTTCCCCATGGAGTATCTATTTTAATTAACTCCCTATCTTTAAATTCTTCTACATCGTAAAGACCACTTCCACCAATAATTGCTAATTTATTATTTGCCATATCAAAAAAATTCTCTAATGTTTATATATTAATACTAAAAAAATGAATTTAAAAGACCATATAAGATCTATTAATGATTATCCTAAAAAAGGAATATTATTTAGAGATATTACAACATTAGTTAAAAATAAAGATGCTTTTGCTTACACAATTGATCAAATAATTGAAAGATCTAAGAAATTTAATATTGATAAGATTGCTGCGATGGAATCTAGGGGGTTTGTGTTCGCTTCTGCAGTCTCTTACATTTTAAAAAAACCATTTATATTATTAAGAAAAAAAAATAAATTACCTGCTGAAACACACTCAATTGATTTTAAACTTGAATATGGAACAGCTACTATGGAGGTACATAAAGATTCTATAGAAAATAATGACTCTGTACTATTAATTGACGACCTTATTGCTACTGGTGGAACCGCAGAAGCAGCTGCAAAATTAATTGAAATTTCTGGTGGTAAAGTTTCTGCATTTATATTTGTAATAAATTTATTTGATTTAGGTGGGTGTGATAATCTTAGAAAAAAAAATTATAATGTTGAAAACTTAATTGAGTTTCCTGGACATTAATCATCAAGTTTAGGCCTATACCAAGATGAATTTCCAATAAGTGCATTGAAAAACCCTGAAGCTCTATTAAAGTATATTTTTTTTCTGATTTTATTGTTTATTAAAAAATAAAAAAAAAACTTTAATAATGCTAAAAGGAAATTTGGTAGACCTGCAAAAAAAGCATGAACAAAACCAAAATGTTTTTTTTTAAAATAAAATTTTGACCAAATCCAATGCCAATTTCTTGATAATTCAACTTCTACATTATATTTTGAATCAACAGCTTTTGCTCCAAAATGATTAATCTTAGCTTTAGGTACAACAAAAATATTTTCACCTTTTTCAATTATTCTTTTACATAAATCATTGTTTTCTAAAAACATAAAAAAACTTTCATCAAAATAATTATTTTCAATATTGAATGCTTTATTTTTTAAAATTTTATCAAGTTTTTTTTTATTAAAGAGCATTGCATAACCATCAACATTTTTAACTTTAAAAGGTAGGTTATCTTGACTTAATATTTTTAGATCTTTATCTAATTCATAATTAGGGTAATCTTTATGTACTGAGATTGGTGACAGTATTGAAAAATCTGAAATACTTCTAGATGCTAAAATAAGTTCATCTATTGCATTGTCTTCTAATAATACATCTGGGTTGATAATAAGAACATAATCGGTTTTACAAAATTTTATACCTAAATTATTACCACTCCCCATACCTAAATTTTTATATGAAAGTATACAATTTAAATTTTTATATTTTTTTTCTAAATCATTCTTAAATTTAAAATTACTTGAATTTTCTATTACTATTATTGGTAAATCTTCATTAATCGATTTAATACACTGATGTATTACATTTTCACTTTTTATAGTAACTATCACTATTGATAAATTTTGCCTAGATATTGACATACTATAATGAATATTAACTAATAAAATTAACAAGTATACTAATAGTTTTTACTAATGTAAAAAATAAAAATATGCAAAAAATTATTGTAACTGGTGGTTTAGGTTTTATTGGTAGCAACCTTATTGAATTATTGCTTAAAAAAAATTTTTATGTAATTAATTTAGATAAAGTTAGTTATTCATCAAATTTTTATAATACTAAAGAATTTAGTAAAAACAAAAAATATAAGTTTATAAAATGTAGTATTAATAGTAAAAATCTAAATAATATTTTTCTAAAATACAAACCGGTTTGTATATTCAATTTAGCTGCAGAAACTCATGTTGACAGATCTATAGATAGTCCTAAAGATTTTATTGATACCAATATAATTGGCACATTCAACCTTCTTGAATGTTTCAAAAAATTTTCTAATAGTTATAAGAGGACAAGACTTATTCACATTTCTACAGATGAAGTGTATGGAGATGTTTTAACCGGTAGATCAAATGAAAAATTTGCTTATAAGCCAAGCTCTCCCTATGCAGCTAGTAAAGCTTCTTCGGATCACTTAGTATATTCGTATGTAAAAACATATAAGATACCTGCAATAATTACAAACTGTTCAAATAACTACGGACCCAAGCAACATCCCGAAAAACTTATACCAAAACTAATTTACAATATTTTAAATAACAAATATCTACCTATTTATGGAAAAGGACTTAATTCTAGAGAATGGATATATGTTGTGGATCATTGTGATGCTTTAATTAAAATTTTTAAAAAAGGAAAAATTGGTGAGTTTTATAATATTGGTTCAAATAAAAATTTTAATAATATTGAAATATCAAAAACCTTAATTGATATTAGCAAAAATTATTTAAAAATAAAATCTAATGTAAAAATTAAATATGTAAAAGATAGACCTGGTCACGATATAAGATATGCTTTAGATAGTAATAAAATAAAGAAGCAATTAAACTGGTCAGCAAAAACAAAATTTAACTATGGGCTAAAAAAAACTTTTTTTTGGTACTTTAGTAACAATGATTATTATAAATCTCTACCCAAAAAAGATATAATCAATAGATTAGGAATAAAAAAATGATTAAAAAAGGAATAATATTAGCAGGTGGTATGGGAACAAGAATGAGTCCATTAACAAAAGCAGTAAACAAACAATTATTACCTGTTTATGACAAACCTCTTATATTTTATCCCTTATCAATCTTAATGTTAGCAAAAATTAAGGACATTTTGATAATTGTAAATAAAGGCCAACTAGATCAATTTAAAAAAATATTACCAGATGGAAAAAACCTTGGTATAAAAATAAACTATGCAGAGCAGGAAAAGCCAAGAGGTCTACCTGACGCTTTTATAGTTGGTGAAAAATTTATAGGTAAAGATAATGTAGCATTAATTCTAGGTGATAATTTTTTTTACGGACAAAGCCTTGTTTCACAGCTAACAAAAAGTGCAAATCTCACAAAAGGTGCAAGGGTTTTTGTTCATAGTGTATCTAAGCCTGAGTTATATGGAGTTGCAAAAATAAATAAAAAAAGAAAAATTGTTCAAATTAAAGAAAAACCAAAAAAATACCTTTCTGATTTAGCAATTACTGGACTTTATTTTTTTGATAATAAAGTCATAGAACTCTCAAAAAAACTAAAACCATCTAAAAGAGGTGAAATAGAAATTGTTGATTTATTAAATAAATATAAAAAAAAAAATATGTTAAAAGCTGATTTTATAGGACGTGGTGGTGCTTGGCTGGATACAGGTTCAATTGAAGATTTTTATAAAACAACAGCTTTTATATCTTCAATAGAAAATAGACAAGGTTTTAAAATTGCTTGCCTAGAAGAAATTGCTTACAATTACAATTGGACTAACAAATCACATTTAAGAAATTCAATTAAATTCTATGGAAATTGTAATTATTCTAAATATTTAATAAAATTACTTAAAAATTAAATGAGAAAAATAAAAACAAATTTTAAAGGACTATTTGTTATAAAATCTAAAAAATTTGTCGATAAAAGAGGTTATTTTAGAGAGTTATTAGTTGAAAAAATAGTAAAAAAAAAATTGATTTTTCATGTTGCCTCTAAAACAAATAAAAATTGTCTTAGAGGATTACACCTACAACGAAAAAAAGGACAAGGAAAATTTATATCAGTAGTTAAAGGTAAAATTTTTGATGTTTCGGTTGATTGTAGAAAAAAATCAAAAACTTTTGGGAAATATTACAAAATAATTTTAAGTGATAAAAATTGTACATCAATTTACATACCACCAGGATTTGCTCATGGATTTGTGGGGTTAAATAAAGAAAACATAGTTGTATATCACTGTACTCAATATAGACATGAAAAAAGTGAAACTGGCATTTTATGGAATGACAAAACTATTAAAATTAAATGGCCAGTGAAAAAACCAAAAATCTCTAATAAAGATAGCAAAAACATTAACTTTAAAGTTTTTAACAATCTTTAAATAACTATGAAAAATCTTGATATGTTTTGTATTTGTTTAAATGACAATTTATTAAAAAGAGTAAATAAATTAAATTATATACCTGTGGGACTTGGCAATGAAAAATTTTCCTCTGAATGGCTTACAGATATAAGTGGAGAAAATATTTCTCACAAAAACAGATTTTATGGAGAATACACTTTTCATTTTTGGTTCTGGAAAAATATGCTAGAAAAAATTAAAGATAATCATTGGATTGGTTTTTGTGCTTACAGAAGATTTTGGGTTAATAAAAAAGATAATTTTAATGGTGGTAGTATCTATAACACTGCCTTAAATGAGGTCCCTAAAGAGTGGGATAATTATGACGCAATAATAGGAACTCATATTCATTTAGATTATATTAAGTGGCTTAAGGTAATCAAGTATGGAAAAATTGCTTTTTTAAGAAATCCTTTAATTTTTTTAAAGAGTAAAAGAAATATTAGATTTCAATTTGATATGTTTCATGGAAATGGAATATTAGATAGAGCAATAGAGCTTTTAGATAATAAAGATAAACAAGACTTTAAAAATTATGTTTTAAATAATACTTCTTACAATCAAGGAAATATGTTTATTTGTAAATCTAAAAAAATTATTAGAGAGTTCTATGAAACAATTTTTAAATGGTTAAATGACTGTGAAAAAGTATTTGGTTTTGATTTAGATGGATATGGTAAAACTAGGGTTTATGCTTTTCTTGCTGAACGTTTTCTTCCGTACTGGTTTAATAAATATGTAAAAATTTTAGAATGGCCAATAGTTTTTAATGATTTAAAATCAGATATAAACAAATGAAAGCTAAAATTGTTAATTTTTTAGACTTAGGAAAACAACCTTTAGCTAATTCGTACGTAAAAAAAAAAGACCTAAATAAAAAAGAAAAAAAATACAAACTTGTGGTCTGTTTTAACAAGATTAATAAACTAGTTTCAATAAAGAAAACTTTATCTAGTAAGGAAATGTTTAACAATAAATACCCCTACAGATCATCTACTTCTAAAACCATGAATCTTCATCTAAAAAAAATAGCTAAAGCTATAAAAATAAAGTTACCTAAAAAAATATTAGAAATTGGGAGTAATGATGGATGTTTTATAAAAAATTTTGATAAAAAAAAAACTATCGGTATAGAGCCCTGTTCTAATGTTGAAAAAATTACAAAAAAACAAAAATTTAATACTTATCCAGAATATTGGTCAAAAAAATTAGCTAAAAAAATTAAAAAAAAACATGATAAAGTTAACATAATTTTTTCTTCAAATACAATTAGCCACATAAAAAATTTAGATGAGGTATTTCAAGCTATAAACATAGTTCTTGATGATAATGGAATATTAATTATTGAAGATCCCTCATTGTTAAGTTGCTTAAAAAAAAACACTTATGACCAGTTTTACAATGAGCATATATATGTATTTTCATACTTATCATTAAGAAATGTATTAAAAAAACATAATTTAAAAATTTTTAAAATTGATGAATTAGAGATACATGGTGGTTCAAATAGATATTACATTAAAAAAAACGTTAATATAACTAAATTACACAGGTCGGTTTATAAACATAAAAATAAAGAAGAAAAATATGGTTTAGATAACTTTAAAACTTACCTTGAGTTTGCAAAAAGAATAAATCTTTCGAAAAAAAAATTGTCATCAATTTTTTTAAAACTTAAAAAACAAAATAAAAAAATTATTGGTTATGGAGCAACAGCAAAATCTACTACTATCTTAAACTATTGTAATGTAACTAATAAAATGATTAATTACTTTGTGGATACAACACCAGATAAACAAGATAAATACACACCAGGATCAAAAATATTGATAAAAAAATATAAAGGTTTAATTGGTAATGATGTAGATTATATTTTTTTAGGAGCTTGGAATTTTAAAAAAGAAATATTTAATAAAGAAAAAAAATACATCAAGAATGGTGGTAAGTTTATCATTCATACCCCATATCCAAAAATTATATAATATTATGAAAAAAAACCAAAAAAGAATTGTTTTTAGTGGTGGTAATGGAAGATTTGGAGAAGTTTTTAAACAAGTTAATAATAAGTATAAAATATTTTATCCTTCCAAAAAAATATTAGACATCACAAATATTAAAAAAATAGAATCTTATATCAAAAAAATAAAACCTCATTATTTTATACATTGTGCAGCATTATCAAGACCAATGAAAATTCATTACAATAATATAAAAAAAAGTATTGATTTAAATATAATTGGAACATGTAATGTAGTTAAAATTTGTAAAGAATACAAAATTAAATTAATTTATTTTTCTTCAAATTTTGTTTATCCAGGATTTAAAGGTAACTATGATGAAAAGAATCCACTTTTACCTTTTAATAACTATGGGTGGTCAAAACTGGGCGGCGAATGTGCAGTAAAATTATATCCAAATTCTCTAATATTAAGAATTTCAATGACAGAAAAACCTTTTGTTCATAAAAAGGCATTTGGTGATTTAAAAGCAAATTTTATGTTTCATGAAGATCTTGCTGAAAAATTACTCAAATTAATTAATAAAAAAGGTATTTTAAATGTAGGTGGAAAAACACAAACTGTTTATAATTTTGTGAAAAAATATAATCCAAATATTAAGAAATCATCAGCTAAAAAGTTATTTGGTAAAAAATATCCGTTGAATCAATCAATGAATATTCGTAAGTATATAAAAATATAGAAATAAAAAAGTTATCAAAAATTAATTTTTAAATGCTACCCATAGAATTTAAACCAAAAAATGAGTATGATCTGATAAGATTAGGTCAAGATAATGATGGTGGATATTTAGTTGACAAAAATTCGATTGAAGAATCAAAAAGCTTAATTACTCTTGGACTGGGGTTTGATTGGACATTCGAAAAACATTATCATGAAATACAAAAATGTCCTGTTTATTGTTATGATCACTCAGTAAACTATTCAATAATTAAAAAACGTTGTAGAAAATTTATAGCTAGCTACTTTTTTCGAATATTTAAGCCTAAATATTTTTTAGAAAAAAATTTTTTTAAATACTTATTAGAAAATATTTTTTTATACAAAAGTTATAAAAAATTTTTTAACAATAACAATATTAATCATAAAGAAGTGCGAATTGGTACAGGAAAAGAATGTGTTAAGTTACAACAAATTTTAGATGAAAGAAGAGCAGATCTTCCTGCTTTTATTAAAATTGATATTGAGGGTTCTGAATACAGAATTTTTGATGAAATCTTGTTAAATCAAAAAAATTTTACTGGTATAGGTATAGAATTGCATGATGTTGATATTCACTTAGATAAAATAAAAAATTTTATTAATAATATAGATATGGAGTTAGTTCATATTCATGGTCAAAACCCAGCACATGTTGCTGAGAATGATATCCCAACACAAATCGAACTTACTTTTGCAAAAAAACCTGAAATAATTAGTTCTGAAGTTAAATTGCCACACAAATTAGATCAACCAGCAAATCCTAATTTAAAAGAAATAGAATTAATTTTTGAAAAAAAATAATAAATATAAATTTTTATAAAATATTAATTAGATCACCTACTTTAATATTACCTGAGGTTAAAATTTCGCATCTCAATCCACCTTTTCTTAAGAATTCTTTAATAATATTATTTTGATTCAGAATTATTTGCAGGTGTTTACAAGGTCTGCATAAATCATTTACTTTCACTTCGGTATTTCCTATTCGTAATTTTTTACCTATCAAATCGTTTAATTTAATATTTTTTGTAACAATGTTTCTTCTAAAACTTAAATAAGGAATTTTTAAATTATTTTTTTTATTGTAATTATCAATATTTTCACTTTCAATTAATGTCAGTTGATTATAAGGATTATTAAATTTATTTAAATGTCTATCACCAGTTATACCTTTGCCTGCTAATAAAACTATTTTTTTTACTGTTTCAATCTTTTGACTATGTCCTTTAGCAATACCGATTTGAAAAACTTCAGACATTTTAATAAAAAAATTATTTTATAATGAAGCAATTATTCCACTTATAACAACGATTGAACCAAATAAGCTAAATAGAATTAAATTTTCTTTTCTTTTTTTTTGTTCTTTTTTTCTAACTTTGAAGAGTAAATCATTAATGTTCACTCTTGAGGCTTTATCGTGATTATTAATCACATAATTAGGAGCTTGATCTAATGTACTTGCTTCTTTATTTATTGAATACTCAGAACTCATATATTTTTAATTGAACCATTTAATGATTTTCTTTACAACAGTGAATTTTTTTTTTTGTTTAAATTTTCGTATATGTATGTCCAATTTGGGTCACAAATAGTTATAATTTAACTTAAACGAACTTTTTTATCTTTTAACGGTTTATTTTTTAAAACTATAGAATATTTCTTTTTTTCAACCTCAATATATAATTTTTTATTCTGCAATTCTTCGCTAGAAAAATTTGTAGAGATATATCCAAAAGATAAATTCTTATTATAGTTGAATGAATAGTTTCCTGAAGTAGTTCTGCCAATTATTTCATCATTCAAGTAGATAGGTTCATCATGAAGAAGTAGTGGATTACCAGGTTTCTTGTCTACCAAAACAAACATAGCAAATCTCTTTTTTTTCTTTTCTTTTTTAATTTTTTCTAGCGCTTGTTTGCCAATAAAATCAATATTTTTTTTGTTACTAATTGTAAAACTTAAGCCTGCCTCATATTGATTTTCTTCTGGTGAAATATCATGACCCCAATGTAAAAAACCACTCTCCATTCTCATTGTATCCATTGCATGCATTCCACAATTTGAAAGATTGTAATTCTTTCCTTTTTCTATAATTAATTCATAAATTTGACTTGCATCACTTGTTTTAATATATAGCTCAAATCCTAACTCACCTACGTATGATAATCTTTGCGTCCAAATACTAATTCCATTAATATTTATATTTTTAGCATTCGCAAATTGAAATTTATCATTAGAAAAATCGTCATTACTCAAACTGGATATTAAATCTCTACTTTTTGGTCCAAATATCCCTAATACACAATAATCATCAGTTACATCTTTTAATTCTATTTCATCAGATAGATGTTTCTTAATATGGAATTTATCTCTTTCTCTAGTTGCTGCAGAACTAATTATTCTATAGTGATTTTTATCAATGCAAACTACGGTTAAATCTGTTTCAATTCCACCATCCTTATTCAACATATGTGTATAAGTACATTTTCCAATTTCATTTTTTATATTTGCAGTACAAATTTTTTGCAACTCTTGATGTGCTCTATCAGATTTTAATTCAAACTTAGAAAAAGGAGTCAGATCAAATAACCCAACATTGTCTCTTGTATTTTTTGTTTCAAATTCAACTGATGGATACCAATTTTGATAATTATAACTATATTTATACTCAGCTTTATTTCCATTAAGAGCAAACCACATAGGCCTTTCATATCCACCTGAAACACCAAAACAAGCTCCTGCCTCTTTTAGTTGGGTATGATATGGAACCATTTTTATATTTCTGGAAGTTACATGTTGTTTAAATGGCCAGTGCATCCCATAAAGATCTCCTAATGTTTCTGTTATTCTATTTTTAATAAAATCTAATCGGGAATGAAATTTTTGAAATCTTTTTATATCATAATTAAAAATATCTTCGTTTATATGACCTGTCATCATCCACTCTGCAGTAGCTTTACCTACACCCCCTCCACTTCCAATTCCAATACTATTAAGCCCACAACATACAAAAAAATTTTTTATTTCTGGCACCTCTCCTAATAAGCTATTCGTATCTGGTGTAAAAGATTCTGGACCTGAAAAAAATTTTCTTATACCGGCAGTTTCTAATATTGGAAATCTTTTCACTGCTGCTTTTAAATATGGCTCAAAATGTTCAAAATTTTCTTGAAATTCACCAAATGAAAAATCATCTGGCACTTTATTTGTTTTATCAAAAGCTGGAATAGATTTTCCTTCAAATATTCCAACCAATATTTTTCCTGCATCTTCTTTTATATAAGTACTATTATCAAAATCTCTTATGGTTGGTAGAGTTTTTGATAAATTTTCTATTGGTTCAGTAATGATATAAAAATGTTCAGCTGGGTAAAGTGGTATACTAACACCTGCTTTTTCACCAATTTGTCTTGACCACATTCCAGAAGCTAAAACTATATACTCACATTCAATTTCTTGTCCATTTACTCTTACGCCTGCTATTTTTCCATTTTTTGTAAGGATTTTTTCAACTGGAGATTTTTCAAAAATTTGAGCTCCTTCAAATTTTGCTGCCTTAGCAAGCATGTTTGTTACACCAACAGGGTCTGCGGCTCCATCACCTGGCATCAATATTCCTCCAATCACATCTTGTGTATTTATTATTGGAAAATCTTTTTTAATTTTTTCTTTATCTAAAATTTGAACATCTACGTTGTAGAGTTGAGCAGTTGTTGCTTGTCTTTTTAACTCTTGCCATCTTCCTTGGTTTTCTGCAATTGAAAGTGCGCCATTCAATCTAAGTCCAGCTGAATGATCAACCTTTTTTTCCAATTCCTTATATAAATCTAAAGTATATTTTCTAATTTTTGTGACTGCTGCTGTAGGTCCTAACTGACTTACTAGGCCTGCTGCGTGCCAGGTAGTACCAGATGTTAATTGGTCTCTTTCAAGTAAAATTGTATCTTTCCAACCAAGTTTTGCTAAATGATATGCAACAGAACAACCTATTACGCCCCCACCAATAACAACTACTTTGCAACTTTTTGGAATTTCTTTCATAGTATAAAAACATTATGTCTATATCATTTGCAAACCAACACCAGTTTTTGGGTACGTGTAAAGATTGTAGTTGGCTGAAAGTTCTTCTCCAGCTTTAATATCTTTAATTGTTACTAAAAACATATAACGTGCATAAACTTTTGGGTACATATCGTCTCTAGAACTTTTAATATTATTAACTTTTGTTTTTTCATCTGGGTTAGGAGCTGGACTACCACATTTTAATTTTGGCAAAATATTGGTTATCAGTCTTTGTATATTAGGGGTATTCGAATGGTTATAAAAACCACCAAGTGGAGTTCTTATATAATTATTTTCAAAACTTTCATCAAGAATATGTGTAATTCCAAGAAAAATATTAGCTTTAATGTCTTTAACTGCATAAATTCCAAGTCCTTCAATAGGTGACTTTTTTATAGTTAAAATATCAGGTAAAGGCCTATACATTTTTTATCCTTTTGAAAAATTTAGATAGATCACTATTAATTAAACTCAATTAAAATTCAATACACTTTATAAGTGCAAAGGCTTTAAAATTTTTAATATTGTACTAAATAAATTATTTAAAAAAATATTAATCTTTTATCGCTTGTTCAGGAGAGTCATATTTATGTCCAAAAATGTCTGCAACTGCTTTATATGTTACCTGCCCTTTATAAACATTTAATCCTGCTAAAAAGTGTTTATCTTCACTTAAGGCTTTTTTATAACCTTTATTAGCTAAATTTGCTAAAAAAGGAAGAGTCGCATTATTTAGTGCTATAGTAGAAGTTCTTGGAACTCCACCAGGCATATTTGCTACACAATAATGAACAATATTATCAACAATGTAAGTGGGTTCACCGTGTGTTGTAGGTTTACTAGTTTCAACACATCCTCCTTGGTCAATTGCAACATCAACAATTACTGATCCACGCTTCATTAGTTTTAACATATCTTTTGTAACAAGCTTTGGAGCTTCTGCACCTGGTATTAAAACTCCACCAACTAAAAGATCAGCTTCTGCTACTAATTTATTTAAATCTATATTGTCGCTTTGCTCAGGAATAATTTTATCACCAAACATCTCTACTAAGTGTTTTAATCTTGCTTTAGATTTATCAACGATATGAACTTTTGCTCTCATGCCAGTGGCTATTACAGCTGCATTTTCTCCAACAACTCCTCCACCTAAAATAACAACTGTTCCACCTTCAACTCCAGGAGCTCCACCTAATAAAAGACCTCTTCCTTTTTGATTTTTTTCTAAGCAATGCGCTCCTGCCTGAACAGACATACGTCCTGCAACAGCACTCATAGGTGCAAGAAGTGGTAATCTGCCATTATCATCTGTAACAGTTTCGTATGCAATACAAACACCTTTTGATTTAATCAAACCTTCAGTTAATTCTTTTGCAGCTGCTAAATGAAGGTAAGTAAACAATATTTGATTTTCTCTAATCATCTCAACTTCAACTGATTGAGGTTCTTTTACTTTAACTATAATTTCAGCATCGTTAAAAATATCTTGTACTTTATCTACAATTTTAGCTCCAACATTTTTATACTGTTCGTTTTCGAAGCCAGCTTCAAAGCCACCATTATTTTCAACTAAAACTTCATGTCCTTCTGATATTAAAGTTTTGACACTTTCAGGGGTTAAGCCAATACGGTTTTCTTGTGGTTTAATTTCTTTTGGAACACCTATTTTCATAATTCTCTACCAATATATTAAATATTGATAAATTAATTTTTTTGATTTTTTTGATAATTACTAATACCAACTCTCAATTTATCAATGATCTCATCAATATGTTTTTTCTCACATATAAATTGAGGAGCAATTATTAAACAGTCACCTGTTGCTTTAAAATTAACTCCAGATTCATAACATGCTTTAAAACATTCAAACCCAGCTTTTCCTGGTTTTGTATTTAGTTTCATATCAATTCCACCCATCATTCCATAACCTCTAATATTATCTACAGCCTCAAGATCTTTTAGAGAAAATAATCCTTTTTGAAAATAAGGTGCTAAATTTTTAGCTCTATTAAAAATATCATCTTTTTCAAAAATATCTTGTACTGCTAAAGCAGCAGCTACAGCAACTGGAATTCCTGAATAAGTATAACCATGAAATAATTCAACTGCTCCTGTAGGTGTTGAGTCCATTACTGCATCATAAATATAATCATTACAGGCAACAACACCCATTGGTACCACTCCATTAGTTGTGGCTTTTGCCATTGTCATAATATCTGGAGTTACTCCAAATTCATGTGCTGCAAATTTAGAACCTGTTCTACCCCATCCGGTAATTACTTCGTCAAATATCAAAAGTATTCCATGATTATCACAGATTTCTCTCAGTTTTTGTAAATATCCTTTTGGTGGAACTAATGTTCCCGTTGATCCAGCAATTGGTTCAACTATACAAGCTGCAATATTTTCACCACCAAAGTTTGCACAAATAGTTTCTAGATCATTTGCCAAATAATCCCCAGTTTCTGGTTGACCACTAACGAATTTATGTTCAGGTAAATGTGTGTGCCTTATATGTTGAACACCTGGCATTAAAATACTTGCAAATGTTTTTACATTATTAACCATTCCACCTACAGAAACGCACCCAATATTCATTCCATGATAACCACGTTCTCTTCCAACAAACCTATATCTTTCTCCATGGCCTTTTGATCTATGATATGCAACAGCAATTTTAATTGCAGTTTCTACAGCCGTTGATCCACAAATTGTAAAAAACATTTTATTTAAGTCACCAGGAGTATGTTTTGAAATTTTTGTTGCTAATTCAAAAGAACCTCCAAAACCTTGTTGAAATGGTTGAGCATAATCTAAAGTTTCTAACTGTTTAGTTACTGCTTCGGTAATTTCTTTTCTTCCATGTCCTAGTGGATTACAAAATAATCCAGAGCTTGCATCTATTTGTGTTTTTCCATGATGAGTTTTTAAATAAACACCTTTTGCTTCTGTAATTAATCTTGGATTTGCTTTGAAATCTTTATTAGATGTAAACGGCATCCAATGTTCATTTAATGAATTAGGTACTGATGTTCTATTTTCTGAGCTCATTAATATTTTTTTCTTTTAAGTGTTAAATAATGAAAACTTTTAGACTAATTAAAATTGTTTACTATAATTATTTTAAGTATGCTTTTATTATTCTTTTTATTCAACCTAGAATTGTATGTTAATTTTTGTTTTACTTCTATCTCAAATTGAACTTAAATACTCATAATTAATTAATTAATCAGAGAGGGAATAAATGAAAAAAATATTAAGTTTTATTCTAGGAAGTATTGTTGCTCTTAACTTAACAATGTCAGTAGCTAATTCAGCTGCTAAAGAAGTTAGAGTTGCATTTTTCTTAGAATGGCCAACTCCAAACCAAGAAGATAAAGTTAAGAAAATGTTTGATAAAGCATTGGGTGTTCCAGTTAAATGGACTAACTTTTCAAATGGTGGAGCTATGACTGATGCTATGTTAGCGGGAGATATTGATATCTCTTACTCACAAGGTTTAGTACCATTTATAAACGCTGTTAAATCTAAGGCTCCATTAAAGCTTGTAGATATTGCAATGGAATATGGAATGGGTGGAACAACTTGTGTTACATCTAAAGCATCCGGAATTACAAAAGCTAATGCTTCTGAACTAGAGGGAAAAAAAGTTGCTGTTCCACTAGGAACAATGGCTGAGTATGTTTTTGATGAAAGTATGAAAGTTGTTGGTGCTGATAAAAGTAAAATGGATGTTATTCAAATGGATCCAGAAGAAGGAGCTGCTGCTTTAGTTAGTGGTGACGTTGTTATGGCCTGTCTATTTGGTGGTAATTCTATTAAAGCTGCAGTAGCTGTTGGATCAAGACTTTTAACTGTTCAAGAAGCTCGTGATGCAGGTATCTTAGGTATAGATATCACATCTGTTACTGATAAATTTATGAAAGAAAACCCAGGAATGCTGAGAACTTTCATAGAAGTAACGCATGAAGCTAATGCTAGATATGCAGCAGGTAAAAGCGATATGAATGTAATCGCTAAAGATGCTGAAATGAAACTTGCAGATATGAAAGAAACTTTAAGTGGATTTAAGTTTCTAACTCCTGCAGAAACTGAAAAATCTATGACTTCTGGAAATCTTGATGGTTTCTTAAAAGGAATGGGTACTCCTAATGGAGCAGTAGATACTAGTTTTTTACCTTTATAATATAAAAGAGTAAGAAAAAATTAGATAGGCGCCGATTGAATAAATTGGTGCCTATTTTTTTAATAGAAATTTTAGTAAAAAAAAGTTATTTTTATGAGTGATCTAGTTTCTCAAAATCTAAATATGATTTTTAAAACTCCTAAAGGAGAAACAGTACACGCTTTAAAAGATTTAAATTTTACACTTAAAAAGGGAGAACTTTTAACAGTACTTGGTCCATCTGGTTGTGGAAAAACAACATTATTAAACATTACTGCTGGCTTTCTTAGACCTACCTCTGGCTCAATTGTGCTTGGAGGAAATGAGATTAACGGTCCAGGTGTAGAAAGAGGAATGGTTTTTCAGCAAGGTGCCTTGTTTGAATGGTTAACTGTTGCTGAAAATGTAAACTTTGGCCTGAGGATGAAAAAAGAAGATCCAGTTATAACAGCTAAAAAAGTTGAAGAATGGCTTGAAATTGTAGGATTACAAGGTTTTGGTAATACACCAACTTATCAATTGTCTGGAGGTATGCAGCAAAGAGTTGCGCTTGCAAGATGCTTAATTAATGATCCAGATTTAATTTTAATGGATGAACCTTTAGGAGCGCTTGATGCACTAACAAGAGAGAAAATGCAGTCTTTAGTTTTAAAAATTTGGAAAGAAACAGGAAAAACTATAATTCTAATTACTCATTCAGTTGAAGAAGCATTATTGCTTGGTGAAAGATTATATGTAATGGCACCAAGACCAGGTCGTATACATAAAGAATACAATCTACCTTTTGCTTTAATGGGTTTAGATGGAGATTTAAGAGAGATTAAAAAAACTAAAGATTTTGCAAGTAAACGAGAAGAAATTCTAACCATGATTTGGAATATGGAAGAAGAAATAATGGGTAAAGAAAATTAATATGTTTACTCAAGCTATAACATTATTAATTTTTTTTGCGGTTATAGGCTGTATTTTATATGGAAGAAAATTACTTAAAACTGAAAAAATAGATGCTGTTTTTGGAAATCCTGAAAGAGCTAAAGGAGGAATTCATTGGGTTATTGTTGGTAGTAGTATTATATTATTAACTTGGCTTTATTATTCATGGGATATAGCTAAAGGTTTTTATCCAAAATCAGCAAATGAGCTTTGTCAAGTTGCAAAAGTTAATGACTCATTACTTTCACTAAAATATTTATTTCCAATAGAGGAAAGACAATTCAAAAGTACTTTTGTTATAAAAAGTGAAAATAAGAATATTACTAAATTAGCAAATGAAATTAAAAGTACAACAGAATTAAGAAATCAAGATAGAAATAAACTTTTAAGCTTAATTGAAAAAACTAGAAAAACAATTCCTTTATTAACTAATGAAAACCTTTTAGAAAATGAAACAAAAGTTAAGATTGCTGAATTAACTAATAGAATAACTTGGTTAACAGAAGATTTTAAAAAAATAAATTATCCACCGATAAAAAGTATTGAAGAAGAAAACAAGAGAATTGAAGCTTTAAAAAAACAAGGAGGTTGGGGAGCCTCAGGAACTGCTGTAGAAAATACAGTAGAAATTCCTACAATCCCTGAAACTAAAAAGGGATTAAAGTTTGATGCGGCAGCAAAAGAATTAAAAATAATTAGTGATGAATTTTTTAAATTAAGAAATCATAACCCTGAATATAAAAGTGCGATTAAAAATATCAAAGATGAAATAAAGAAATATAGATCAGAATTAGATGATACAAAAGAAATAGCATCTACTTTAGCAAAAGATGTTCTTAAAATTGCAAGAAGAATTGAATATGCAAGTATTTTTCCACCAAAAACTCTAGATGAAATGCAAAAATCAATTATAGAATTTGATGTTGCTCAAAAAAAAGAACAAGGAAGTTTAAGATTGGTTGATATTTTTTTATTTCCAGCAGGTACCATAGTTTCAAGTGGACCTAATTGCTCTGAACAAGGTTCTGGCAGATGGCTTCCTAAGCCTTCTGATACTTTAAACAAATTTATTCTTTTATTGAAACCAAGTGTTGGATTTAAAAACATTCCACTGATTTGGTATGAAATGATGGATGTTAGTAAAATAGTTGGTTTTGTTCTTCCCGATTGGATTGCTGATATTATCCCAGGTAAATACCCAGTTCATAGTAATGATGGAACTGTTAAACAAAACTTTAAAAGTAAAGTTTTAAGAATTGCAACTGGTGAATTTAAATTATTTAAAATACCAATTCCCATGGGTCATATATGGGATTCGTTTTTACGAGTATTTCTAGGATTGGTTATTGGAATAATTCTTGGTGTACCCTTAGGTTTATTTATGGGCTTAAATAGATTTGCCAAAGGTTTTTTTGATCCATTAATTGAATTATATAGACCAGTACCTCCGCTTGCTTGGGCTCCATTAATTATTTCTGTTCTTGGAATTGATAATGTTGGAAAAGTATTCTTACTATTTATGGTATCATTTTCAATTATGATTATTTCTGCAAGAGCTGGTGCTTCTGGAACTCAACTATCAAAAATTCATGCCTCTCATTCTTTGGGTGCTTCTAATTGGCAAATTCTAAGATATGTTATATTCCCAAATTCATTACCTGAGATATTAACAGGTGTAAGAGTTGCGGTTGGTATGTGTTGGGGAACATTAGTTGCAGCTGAATTTTTAGCTGGAACTACTGGTATTGGTTTTGTTGAAAATGTTGCAAAAAAATACTTCCAATATGAAGTGATATGGATAACTATTTTTGTAATGGGGATGCTTGGTCTTTTATTTGATATTACCTTAAGAAAAATAATTAATAAAACTATTCCTTGGCAAGGCAAAGGTTAATAGTTTTTAACGATTATTCAAAATCAATTTAATTAATATAATTATGCATCTTAAAAAATTAAAAAACATTATAAAAGATATTTTTATTAATCTTCAATTAAGTAAAAATCATGCTTCTATTTGTGCAGAAGCTTTAATTAATGCCGAATTAGTTGGTGCACATTCTCATGGTTTGTCTAGATTAAAAATGTATTGCGATAGAATTAAACACAAATTAATTAACCCAAGACCTAAAATTAAAATAAAAAAAATATCACCATCAATTTCTTATATTGATGCAAACAATAGTATTGGTTTTGTTGCTGCTGACCTTGCAATCAAAATTGCAATTAAAAATGCTAAGAAAACTGGAATAGGATTAATTGCAGTAAAAAATAGTGGTCATTATGGTTTATCAGGCTACTACGCTGAACAGGCAGTTAAAAAAAATTTAATGGCCTTGGTGTTCACTAACGCACCTCCAGCGATTGCCCCGCATGGAGCATTAAAAACTTTGTTTGGTACTAATCCAATTTGTTTCGGAACACCTACTGCATCCAAAATTCCTTTTATATTAGATACGTCTGTTTCAATGATTAATAGAGGTAAGATAAGAGTTGCTGCTAAAGAGGGAAAAAAAATTCCTGAAGGGGTTGCTTTAGATAAATTTGGCAAACCAACTACAGACCCCAAGAAAGCTTTAGAAGGAGTTCAACTGCCTATTGCAGGATTTAAAGGTTCAGGTTTAGCTTGGATGGTAGATATTTTAAGTGGAGTTTTTACAGGAGGTAACCATGGGGGAAAAGTTAAAGATCCTTTTTCAAACTTTAGTGGCCCACAAAATATAGGTCATTTATTTTTTGTTATGAAGCCTAACTTATTTGTTGGAAATAATTATAATAAAAGAATTAAAAAAAATATTAAAATTGTAAAAAAACTACCTAAAATAAAAGGAGTAAAAGAAATTCTTTATCCTGGACAAAACAAATATAACAAATATAAAAAAAACGTAAAAAAAGCAATTGTTATAACAAAAAATATAAAGGAAGACTTAAGAAAGTTGAGTAACTCTTAAAACTAAAATATTATTTTATGAACATAAATGTAAAAATTCCACAGATATCCAAACAAATTTACAAACAAGATGTTTTAAATATTTTACTTGATCAATACTCTAATATTGGTTCAGTTTGGACAATGCATCAACTTGAATGGTTGAATGGTATTTATCGAACTTTTAATGATCATGATAAATTTTTAACTATTATATATCTAACAAAAAGAACTTTAGATTTTTACTCAAGAAATTTTACCATGTTAAATTATGATCAATTCTATTCTAAAGATGTACTTGAAATTGAAAAATTTAACATATCTGAAATATCAACTAATCTTAGTATCCCAAAAGAATCAGCTAGAAGAAAAATTGTAGAATTAGAAAAAAATGGTGTTATAAAAAGAAATAAAAAAAAAATTTTAATAGATAGATCCTCATATCCGCATATTAAACCAATAGATTCAATAAAAAGAGTTAGTCGGTTTTTATCTATATTATCAGAACTTTTGTACCAGCAAAAAATTTTACCTAAAAAAATTGAAACTAAAAGTTTGGAAAAAATTATTAAAGATAATTTTTCTTATGTTTGGAAACTTTATTATGAATTTCAAATTCCAATGATGTTAGAAGGCAAGGCTTTTTTTGGAGACATAGAAACATTTCATATATGGGGACTATGTGTTGTTAATCAACATATATTTTTACAAAAAAAAAATAAAAAAAAAGAAAGAATAAAATTTATAAAAGATCTTACTTCAATTGATAATGTCCCAGGACTTAGTGCTATGTCAATTTCTGATATTACAGGAATACCAAGAGCAACTGTTGTTAGAAAATTGAAAAATTTACTTAATAAAAATTATTTAATAATTGATGATAAAAAGCATTATAGACTAACAGATATACCTATGAACAAACTTAAAAAAATACAAGGTATAGTATTTGAAAGATTGGCAAAATTTTCAACTAAAATTTTTAATTTTAAAATATTATAGTTTAATAATAAATTTCTAATTATTTCTTTTAATAATAAATATAAAAAATATAGAAGTTACCATCATGATCAGTGCATAAGCTGCAGCTGGCACTATAAAAACCATTGAACCTCCATCAAAAATTTGTGTTCCAACAAATGCAGCTAGTGTTCCGTTTTGGAGTCCACTTTCTAATGAAATACATCTTTGTTGAGCAACTCCAGATGTAAATATTTTAGCAGCATAAAATCCTATAATCATCATTGTTATATTTAATGCTAAAGCAATTACACCTGCACGTGTTACAAAGCTGACAATATTATCCCATTCTTCGATGTAAATAGCTACAAACACAAGAGCAAATAAAATAATTGAAATTCTTTGAATTAAAACAGCTTTATTATTGATAAAATCTTTTGCAAAATATCGAATAGACATTCCAATAATTACTGGCACTGTAACAACAAAAAACATTTTTAAAGCAATTCCAAGCATCGAGATATCTTTTGAAATATTATCTATTCCAAAAAAATCGATTGAATTAAAAACAATGAATGGAACTGATATAATGCTAACTAAACTTGTGACTGCAGTTAGCGTTATTGAAAGTGCAACATCTCCATTAGCAAATTTTGTAAGTACATTTGATGTAACGCCACCAGGTGCTGCCGCAATAAGCATTACTCCAATTGCAAGTTCTGGAGGTGTGTTTAATAATTTAATTAAAAGAAATGCAACAATTGGGAGTAAAATTAATTGACAAATAAACCCAACTAAAAAATCTTTTGGAATTTTAATTACTCTCAAGAAATCTTGGATAGTTAAACTCATTCCAAGTCCTAACATTATAAATGCTAAACCTATGGGTGCTATCTTTGTTGCTATTTCCATTTATGCTCTCTTCCTATAATAAAACTTACTTGTTTTGAAACTTTAATAAAGAAGATTATAAGTTAAAAAATTCTATAAGTTTTTAATATTTTTAAATAATCTTAGATTTATTTAAAATAGTTCTATTAAAAAACTGTAAATCTTTGATAAAAAGATCAGGCTGTTCCATTGCAGCAAAATGTCCACCTTTTTTCATTTTTGTCCAATGTTTAACGTTAAAAATTCTTTCAACATAAGAACGTGGTGGCCACTCAGACATTTCGGCTGGAAATATTAATATTCCAGTTGGCACTTCAATTTTTTTAAAATTTTTAGGAAAAAAACGTCCACCCTCCTCTCTTCTCCCATAATAAATCCATGACGCAGTATTAAAAGTTTTAGTTATTATATAAATCATTATATTTACTAACAAAATATCTTTTGAATAAACACTTTCAATATCATTATTTTTCAAATCAGACCAAGAATACATTTTTTCTATAATCCAAGCAGCAACTCCAACTGGACTATCCATCATTGCATAACTCAAAGTTTGAGGTTTTGTTGATTGTTGAGTTCTATAACCATCTTCCATAATTTGATCTTTATCAAATCTAATTTGCCAATTTTTTTCTTTTTGATTTTTTGGTCCCTCAGGATGTCTCATAGTTAAACAATTAATATGTATTGCTTTGCAACTTTTTGAATGATCATAAGCAATCCAATTAGCAATAGTTGCCCCCCAGTCTCCACCTTGAACTAAATAATTTTTATAATTTAGATTGTTTGTCATTAGTTTGTTAAAAATTTTAGCTATTTTTCTTGGCCCTATTGGCCTTGATGGTTTTCCTGAAAAACCAAAACCAGGCAATGAAGGAACTATTACTTCAAAAGCATCTTCTATTTTACCACCAAACTCTTCAGGATGAGCTAATTTTTTTATAATCTGAAAAAACTCAACTACTGAACCAGGCCAACCATGCATAATAAGCAAAGGTGTAGGATTAGAACCACTTCCTTTTTCACGAATAAAATGAATGTTAATATCTTTAACTTTAGTAGTAAAATTAGAAAATTTATTTATCTCATTTTCATGTTTATACCAATTAAAGTCTTTAACCCAATATTTACAAATTTCTTTCATATAATTAAGATTAGTTCCATAATTCCACCCACCATCTTTAGGCATTTCATGCCAAGGATATTTTTTAACTTTTTTATAAATTTTGTTTATTGTTTTTTTGGGTACCTTAAATTTAAATTTTTTTAGCATTACATTATAATAATTACATGATTGTTTATAAAAATCTATAATTTACAATTTATCCAATTTATACCATTATGTTAAATATGAAGTTCAAGTAAAATTTATTATAAATAGGTAAATGACTACCCTATAATAATTATATAGTTTACTTTATTGATATAATGAATAATAATAATGTATGTCTGATGCTTTAAGCCAAGAAAAATTTGGAAGTAATCATAATTACGAAACAGTTGATAATATTCCATTAGAAAATATTCAAAATATGCGTTCTCCCAGTGAAATGGGAATTATTTGTATAGATATAACCAATAAGTGTGATCTTGCTTGCTCTAACTGTACAAGGTTACTGGCTAATCAAGATTACTTCTGGGATATGAGTGTAGAAAATTTTATAACTGCCGTTAATAGTCTTAAGGATTTTCAAGGTGTTGTTGTTATAATTGGTGGTAACCCTTGTATGCACCCAAAATTTTCTGAGTTAACTAAAATTTTTGCTGAATTAAGACCTAATAAACAAAAAAGAGGACTTTGGACAAACAATTTTTTTAAGCATGAAAAAATTTCAACCGAACTATTTGGTGTTTTTAATCTTAATACACATGGTGATAGTAGATCTCAAAAATCATTGAAAAATTTTGAACTAAAAGGTGGTTACCACCCTGACCATTCACATCATGCACCTATATTAACGGCAATAAAAGATCTATATGAAGACAAACGAAAAATGTGGGCTGCCATCTCTAAATGTGATGTAAATCATAATTGGTCAGCATCAATAGTACAAAATAAAGGAAAGTTAAGAGCTTATTTTTGTGAAGTTGCTGCTTCTTTTGATTTGGCTCGTGGAAAAGATAATGGACTTGAAGTGAATGAAGGTTGGTGGCAAAAAAAAATAATAGATTACGAAGATCAAATAAATCATTTTTGCCCAGGTTGTGGTATTGCAGCTAAATTAAAAGGATCAATGGATTTTGAAGAAATTGATACTTACACTAAAAGTAATGAAGATTTAGCAAAAAGATCTGAAAAACTTAAAGGTCGAAATATTTTCAAAATTGAATCCCTTGATCAAGCAAGAGATTTGGGTAATGCTGTAACATCATACTCTATATACCTTAAGAAAAACTATAAATATAGAATTAAGAAATTAGCTTGGAAAGCTAGCAAAATTTTTAGACACTTGTTTGACTAATTTTATAATATTAAAAATAATTAAAATAAAATAAGTGAACGAAAAAATTTCAATATACATACCAACATATAATAGTGAAGCTACAATTGAAGAATCTACAAATTCTGTACTTAACCAATCGATAAAGTTTGACCAAATAATTATTGTTAATGATGGATCTAACGATAATACCAAAAACATTTTATCCAAATTTAATAGTATTGAAATTATTACCAATTCTAAAAATTTAGGTGTTGGAAAATCAAGAAATATTGGCATCGATGCTTGTAAAAATGATCTTGTTGCAAGTATAGACTCAGATGTAGTGCTTGATAAATACTGGTTAGAAAATATTTTAAAAGTTTTCAAAGAAAAAAAAGCTGTTTATTGTTGTGGCAATTTAAAGGAGAAATACTTACAAAATTCATATAATCAATGGAGATCACAAAATTATAGATTAAATTGGGGCGAGGCAGATGTTCATAACCCTCCATTTATTTTTACTTGCAATACACTTCATTATAAAAATGTTTGGAAAAATGTTGGTGGCTTTGATGAGAATTTTACATACCCAGGAGGCGAAGATGTTGACTACAGTATAAAAGTATCAAAAATGTATGATAATAAAAACTTGTACTCTAGTAAATCTTTATGCTTACATTTGTGCAACGATAATATAGACACATTGTCAAATCGTGTTTGGAGATATCATTCATTTGCATACAAGATAAAAAAACCATCAATACTCAAATTGGTTAAAATTTCTTTAAAACAATTCAATTTTTTTATAAAAAGAAGTTTATCAGATTTATTTAAACTTAATTTTAAATTTATTTTAATAAATTTTAATGTATTTATTAAGTTTATTAAATTTGAATTAGAATATTTGAAAAAAAATAAAGTTTAATCTATTTGGTTAATAAATCTTTTATTTTAATTTTTTCTTTTTTTTGATTAGATAAATCAATAATTTCACAATTTTCAATAATCTTTAGTCTTTCAGATTGTCTAAGATAGTTTAAAACTCCATTTTTATCTCTACTTTCTCTAACATTTGATATAGTAAATTTTTTTAAGTTATTATTATCAGGTAAATCTATATTTATTTTACTTTGATATTTTTTTTGAATAAAAAAAGCATTGTTATTAAGTTCGTTACTACCTACAAATAAATACCCTTTTTCATCCATTATTTTAATAAGTGCCTTTAAAGACATTCCATAACAAAGATGTGAAAAGTGATATTCACTTCTATTAAAGTTTGCTTTATTAGGAACTGTAATTTCTAACTCACTACCAAAAATTGGGTTGTATTCAATTACGCAAATTTTAGATAGATTTTTAGGTAATTTATCTAATATCCAATAATCAATTCCATCTATATCTAGACTAAAAAGATCTATTTCATTAAGAAAATTATTTTCTTCAAGTGTACTAATAATATTTTCTGTATTAATAAATTTTTTTACAACGTTAAGATCACCTTTCCAAAAACAAACATTTTTTTTAACTTTTTTTTCTAAGTTTTCAATAGTATCAATTATTAAGCCTTCAGGACTAGTTCTTTCAAATAAAAAACGAGTATTAGATTCTTTATATGTTCCTATACCAATCTCAATAAATTTAGGTTTGTCTATATTTAATGAAAATAATAAATAGTCAATAAAACCATCCTCTCCGTTTTGAGAAAAAACTTTGTAGCTTAATTCAGAAAAATTTTTGATTTTTGGATAAAAGTTTTTCATTAGGTTAAAATGAGAACAACCAATTTTAAAATTAACTTCATCAAAATTAGATATCCTTCTAATAATGTGAATTAAGTTTCTAATTTTTGAAATCATGTTTTACCTAAGTTAACATCTTATTTTTTAAAGTCATTATACCATCCAATTTTTAAATAAATCTTTATTATTTTTGATATAATTAGGTAATAAATTAAAATCAAAAATGTTTAAATCTTTCTTAGATGAAAATTTATCCCCACCTTTATCTACACTATGATCATACATAATTTTTTTTTCTTCAATTAATTTTTTAAAAATATCCTTATCTAAAAGATTATCAGGGGTATCTGCATGATGCAGATAAGATTTTAATTTATAAATTATTCCATCTTCATTGTTTATGTTTGTAAAATGCCAACCTCCATTATTTACAATATGAACATTCTGATATTTTTTATCAGAGAATAATGTGTCTAATCGTAAAAAATTATATTTTTTACATTTTATGTTTCTTAACCATTGTGGAGATTTAAATAATCTTTTAGTGCAACATTTTGAGCCAAAAAAGAAAAAATTTTTTAAATATAAATTTAATCTATAATGAAAAAAAAATTGCCTAAAAATAATAATTTCAGATTTATATTTTTTAAAATCTACACTAGTTAAATTTGGTATTTCATCCAAATCTGATACCATAATTAAATCTTCATCATTTGCTAGATTTAAGCCCTTTAAAATTTGGTTTCGTTGAAAATTTTCTAACAATAAAGCATTAAGAATTTGTATACCTTTCTTTTCACCTATGGATAAGTTTTTTTTTATCTCAAAATATTCTTTAGGTTTTTCTTCTACTTTAATGTAAATAATTTTATCCTTAAATTTATTGAATTTTTTTATATCAAAATTAAATTCTTTAAATTCACCACTATGTGTATAGTTACTTTCTACAATAATAAATTTTTCTACATAGCTATTAAGTTCGTTTAATCTTATATCTAAAATTAAGTCTTCATTAAAATACATAAAGCAATCAAATATTTTCATACAATAATTCTAATTTGTTTTTGTTTTAATATCTGCTATCAATATTAATGTCCAAAAAATACTTATTTTATATCATTTTAATTTAACTTAATGCTGTCCAATAAAGAAGTTGTTTGTCCGAATAATTTATTAAAAATAGCGTACAAAAAAAAAGTTGTAAAAGTTGCTATTGTTAATGCGGGTAAACCTCTTCCAATGATTTCAACTTATGACGCAGTTAAAGAAAATTTAATTGACCCTATTTTTATTGGAGAAAAAAAAGAAATCTTAAATTGTGCTGAAAAATTAAAATGGGATTTATCAAAATATGAAATAATTGATGAACCTGCTGAAAATAATACTGCAAATATTGCTGCAAAACTTGCTAGTGATGATAAAATTAAAATTATTATAAAAGGTCATATACACACCGATGTATTGATGAAAGAAGTTTTAAAAAGAAATTATAATTTATTAGGTAAAAAAAGATTAAGCCATATTTGGCACATGACTATTAATAAAGATGATAAACCACTTATTATTACTGATGGTGCACTAAATGTTTTACCAAATATTAAAACAAAAATTCACATTTTAAAAAATGCTGTTGACTTTTCTAATAGAATTGGAATTGAAAAACCTAAAGTTTCAGTTTTATCTGCTACAGAAGAGGTGCTTGAAAGTGTTCAGAGTTCTTTAGATGCAAATGAAATTACAAAACTTGCCAAAAAAGAAATTACTAATGCTGATGTATTTGGTCCTCTTGCCTTTGATAATAGTATTTCAAAAAAATCAGCTGCTATTAAAGGAATTAAGAATGTAGTTGCTGGTGAAGCAGATGTTTTATTAGTTCCAAATGTAGAAACAGGAAATAGTTTAGTAAAAATGATGATTTATTTTATGGGAGCTTGCGCTGCAGGAGTGGTAGTTGGTGGTAAAGTTCCAGTGGTTATTACAAGCAGATCAGATGAAGCTCAAGCAAGACTTGCGTCAATTGCTGCTGCCATGGTTGCTTTAGACTAAATTTTTTTATTTTGTACTAAAAAAAGCCTTCTAGGAAATTTTCCCTCTTCAAATCTTTCAATATTTAAAGTCTCAAAACCTTTAGATAATTGATTTATTTTATTCTTTGAAAAAAAATGAATAATAAAACCATCATTTTCATAAAGATCTACACCTCTATAAATTCCATTTTTGTAATCACCATCTGCTATATTGCGCACTGTATAAATATTTATACCACTTGGTTTTAAGATTCTATAGATCTCATTATTTAAATTTATGAGATCCTCAACAGAAAATGCCATACAATAAAGCATATGAGAAAAACATACTTCAATACTATTATCATCAAAAGGAAGTTTTTTTCTTACATCAAAAATTTTTGTTTTTATAAATTCTGTAAGTTTTAATTTTTCTGACTTTTTTATAATACTTTGAATTGCAGTATTACTATAGTCTAGGGCCACAACATGTATAGAGTTTTGAGCAAAATAAATTGTATCTCTTCCAAGTCCTGCCCCTAATTCAACAATATTTTTTATATTTTGTTTTTTAAATAATTTGAGTGATTTAACGGCAGCTATGCTTGGCTTAAGACCAAACATCTCAGGCTTATTTGAGAAATTTTTTTCCCAATGCTGAGATTGTTGATCTAATTTATCTTGTTCCAAATTTATTTAGTTGGATCAGGAACCTTACGTAAATAAGGTTTTAAAGTTTCCCAACCATCAGGATATAATTTTTTTGCTTCTTCATCTTTTATAGAAGGAACAATAATTACATCCTCACCTTTTTTCCAATCTGCAGGTGTTGCAACCTTATGTTTTGCAGTAAGTTGCATTGAATCGATTGCTCTTAATATTTCATGAAAGTTACGACCTGTCGTCATTGGATACGTTAAGAAAAGTTTAACTTTCTTATCTGGTCCAACTATAAACACTGTTCTAACTGTTTGATTGTCAAGTGCTGTTCTTCCTTGAGATGATGACGCTTCTAAGTCTACTTGTAACATATTATAAAGTTTTGCAATCTCAAGCTTTTCGTCTGCTATAATTGGATAGTTAGGTTTCAATCCACACACATCTTTTATGTCTTCTAACCATTTAATATGATCAGAAACAGGATCAACACTTAATCCCATAACTTTAACATTTCTTTTTTCAAAATCAGGCTTCATTTTAGCTAAAGCCCCTAATTCAGTTGTACATACTGGTGTAAAATCTTTTGGATGTGAAAATAAAACACCCCAACTATCTCCTAGCCAATCATGAAATGATATATCTCCCTCTGAAGTTTTTGCTTTAAAGTCAGGCGCCGTATCGTTTATTTTTAAACTCATTTTTATCCTCTCTTATATTTTTTATGAATATTATAATCAAGATTGATTTGCTATGCAATTTTTTATAGTGTGCAAAATTGTCTATGATATTTGAACAGCTATTTGATACAAAATCCTCAACCTATACTTACATTATATCTAGTGGAAAAGGTAGAGAGGCTTTAATAATTGATCCAGTTATAGAAAGTACTGACATATATATAAAAGTTTTAAAAAATTTAGATTTAAAGCTAGTTAAAGTAATAGATACGCACATTCATGCTGATCATATTTCTGGGTTAAATGAATTAAATAAACAAACTAATTGTTCAAGAGTAATGGGAGAACAGTCTAGTTCTGAGGTGTTGGACCTAAGAGTTAAAGATAATGAAAAAATTAAAATTGAAAATATAGAATTAACTTCAATTTATACACCTGGTCATACCGAATGTTCTTATAGTTTTTTAATGAATGATAGAGTTTTCACTGGTGATACTTTATTAATCAATGGTTCAGGAAGAACTGATTTTCAAGGAGGAAATGCTTTAGACCAATATGATTCTATATTTAACAGACTACTTAAATTACCTGAAAAAACTATGGTATATCCAGCTCATGACTATAATGGAAAAAAATTTTCTACAATAAGTGATGAAAAGAAAAATAATCCAAGACTACAGGTTAGTTCAGCAGAACAGTACATCGAAATTATGAATAATCTTAATCTCAGTAATCCAAAAATGATGAATATAGCGATTACTGCTAATAAAAAAGGTTTAACTTTAAATCAATTGTAGATTAGCTAGCAACTGCGAACTAGTATCAATTTGCAAACTTTAAATTAAATAAATAATGATTATATAAAGTCTGATGAATGATTTTTTACAATCAATTATTGATAGAGATCCTGCTGCTAAGTCAAAATTAATTTTAATTTTAACTTATCCAGGAATTAAGGCAATTTTCTTTCATAAAATAGCACATTTTTTTAACCTTGCTAAATTTTATCTTATTGCAAGAATCATTTCTCAATTTTCTAGATTTTTAACTGGTATAGAAATTCACCCAAAAGCTAAAATAGGAAAAAATTTATTTATCGACCATGGCATGGGTGTTGTAATTGGTGAAACTTCTGAAATTGGAAATAATGTTACAATTTATCATATGGCAACACTGGGAGGAATTTCTCCAAGTATAAATTCTGATGAACAAAGAGAAGTTAAAAGACATCCTACATTAAAAGATAATGTGGTTATTGGCTCTGGTGCTCAAGTACTAGGTCCAATAGTTGTTGGAGAAAATGCAAAAATTGGTGCTAACGCAGTAATAACTAAAAATGTTCCTGCAAATGCTGTTATGGTTGGCATACCTGGCAAGAATGTTGCAACAGTTTCTGTAGACGATAAATCATTTAAACCTTACGGAATAGCTCCAGGTGGTGATACTAGATTGGATTAATGAAAAACTCACAAGATAATTTTATTAAAGGTATAGGAAACACTCCTCTAATTAAGTTAAGAGCTGCATCAGAAGTAACTAAATGTAATATTTATGGTAAAGCTGAATTTTTAAACCCAGGAGGATCTGTAAAAGATAGGGCTGCATTAGGATTAATTAGAGATGCCGAGGAAAAAAAACTTATCACAAAAGGAGGAGTTATTGTTGAAGGTACAGCAGGTAACACTGGAATAGGCTTGTGTCTTATTGGAAATTCCATTGGATACAAAACGATTATTGTGATGAATAATAACCAAACTCAAGAAAAAAAAGATATGCTAAAAAATATTGGTGCAGACTTAAGATTAGTTGAACCAAAACCATATAAAGATGAGGGTAACTTTGTTAAAATAGCTGGTCGCTTAGCAGACGAGTTAAGACCAAGCAATAACAATGGAGTTGTTTGGGCTAATCAATTTGATAATACCGCAAATGCCAAAGCACATTATGAAACTACTGGTGCAGAAATTTGGGAGCAAACTGAGGGAACAATTGATGGTTTCATATGTTCTTCTGGAACAGGTGGAACAATTTCTGGTGTAAGTAATTTTTTGAAAGAAAAAAATAAAAATATTAAAATTTACCTAGCAGATCCAAAAGGATCTTCTCTTTATAACTATATAAAAAATGGTGAACTTAAATCAGAAAGTGGTTCGATTACAGAAGGTATTGGGTCAAGTAGGATTACTAAAAACTTTGAAAATGCAAAAATTGATGGTGCCTATTCTATTGATGATAATGAAGCTCTACCAATTATATTTGATTTAATACAAAATGAAGGATTAAGCCTAGGCACAAGTTGTGGAATAAATATAGCAGGAGCCATTAAATTGGGTAAAGAACTTGGCCCAGGAAAAACAATTATAACTATTCTTTGTGATAAATCAGATAAATATAATACAAAACTATTTAATAAATCTTTTCTTCAGGAAAAAGGTTTGCCCTACCCTAATTGGATCTAAATGTAAATTATATCTGCTAAACCGTAACATAAAATAGCACTTAAAACTGTTAATATTCCTGGTGCTATTATTCCCTCATTTGAAGTTTTTCTAACAACTCCTAGGTTACCTTTTTGATGTGACCAGCTAGCAAAAATAAATGAAAATAAATTTTGTAAAAATACTAAATTAAAAAATGCCCAAGTTGCTTCTAATCCATCAGGTCTTATAAGCATAATGTATAGTGCCATTAAAACAGATCCAACAAACATTGATCCAAAAAATCTAGTCATAATTGCAGCTGTAACATCCACACCATATTTCTTTAAAAATGCTTTTGTATCAAACAAACATTTATAAGCATAAAAAGCATATATAAAGAAATGAACTAAAAAAATAATTAAAAATAATACTCCATTAAATTTGTGAATCATACTTAGTTTATTAACATTAAAAAAGATAAATAGAAAATTAAAATTTTTTGTTCAATTTTTAGTTGTAAAATATATATAAAATTTAATAATTATGCGGCTGAATAGCATTATCAATTTTATATATAAAAAAGTATTTTATCTTAAACTAAAAAAGGAAAATAAATATGTCTATATTAGCAAAATACACCAAGGCACTTGAGGCGAAAGATGAATTGGCTATGAACGAAATTATTCATGATGATTATAAATTTTTAATGCACGCTTCTGGTAAAACTTTATCTAAAAGTGACGTTGTTAAGTGGGCAATGAGTGGTGATATCAATGAAGATAAAGTAAGAATAATTTATGAAAATGATGAAATTGGTGTTAGACACTCATTTGTAACTTTTAATGATGGTAATACAGAAGCTGTAATGGGTGTCTTTAAATTTAAGGATGGTAAAGTAATATCTTTTGAAACTGGGGCAACTAAAATAACTAAATAAAAAAAAATATATTGCAAATTAAATGAAAAATATTGATTTTATTTATCTATTGGAAGCACATACACATATCTAGTGACATTAATTAGCATTTTAAATAAAATTGCAACAAACTAAGTTAGTGATTAGAATAGTGAAAAATAGAAAGGAATAAAAAATGGAAAAAGAAATGTTAGTAGTTGCTAAATTAAAAGAAGGTAAATTTGAAAAATTTATGGGCTTTATGCAATCTCCTGAAGGTTTAGCAGAAAGAGCAAAAGTTGCAGTAGTTGAAAAAACTATTGGAACAGTATCTCCAGATAAAAGTACTGTAATGTTTAAGATATTTTGTACTGATGAGCCTGCTTTACACAAATTTGTAGAAGGTAATGAAGTAACAAAACCTATTATGGATGAAGTAATGGATAGCTACACTGTCTATAATTTAACTAAAGTATAATAATTAAAAAAAAGATAAAAAATAAGTGAGTTCTTAAAATATTAAAAATGAAAAAAAATCTACTACCTATATTAGCTTTTGCTGGTATGATAATTGCTTTTATAGTTGGTTTTATATATCTAGCTAATTTTGCTTAAAAATAATACCTTGTATTATGGGTAATATAACAGCTTACTTTATATTAATTGCTGCAGTTGTCTTGGGTACTGCTTCAAATGGATTTGCTAAAGGTTCTCAAGGTTTTACTTTATTAATACCTAGTTTACTAACTGCTTTAACTATAGTTGGGTGCATGTATGCTTTGTCTATTGTTATGAAAAGTATCCCAGTTGGTATTACTTACGCCTCGTTTGCAGGACTATGCATTATTGCTACAGTAATTGTTGGTATTTTAAAATTTAATCAAGTTCCAAACTTTTACACATTAATAGGTTTAGGTTTTATTATTATGGGAGTGCTAATGGTAAACTTATTAGGAAATTCTTAAAAATTATTGACACCATATTATTGCACTGGGTTGCATTCAATAAATATATTTAACATTAAGTAAAATAAATCTTTTGTGTGTGATGTTTAGAAATGGTATTATGAAAATATCAACAAAGGAGGTGTGATTATGAATCTATCACCACCTGACACATAACTGGTGTGATTTAATAATCAAAGACCAAGTAGGATAAAAAATAAAATCCATTATTATGGATTTAGCAAATGATGCTGACTTATAGGGGAACTCTTTTGGAGTTTCACCAGAAGGGTGCCCCCCTTAAAGATTAGATGGTAAAATGTGTGAGCCATCTTCATTAGACATAATTTCATATTCATTAGAAACATTAGATATATCAAGTGAAGAATAAAGATGAGGAAACATATTTCCATCTGAAACTTGTTCATAAATCAAATGATCAAGTTTTAAAGCATCTATTTTTAATAAAATTAAATTCTTTTGATTTGAAAAGAATTTATTTAATGTTTCTTTTAATTGTTCTTTATCCGAGAAGTGAATATATCCATCCTCTATATCTTTTTTTGAACCATTAAATTTTCCTTTATTTTTAGCATCTAACCATTCTGCTTTAGTACAAATTTTATAAATAAATTTAAAATCCATTTAATATTACCAAGATGAATTTGGTCCATTTAGAAATTCTATTTCTGCTTTTGTTGACTTTCTTCCTAAAATTTTATTTCTATGAGGATATCTATGAAATTTTCTTATTGTCTTAGTGTGGTCTTGCCAAAATTTCTTTATATCCATCAAGCCAGAATGATCTTTTAAATATTTATCTAATAGATAATAAGCCATTTTATGATCTGTTATTTCCTCACTATGAATTAGAGGTAGAAGCATAAAAAACCTTTGACTTTCATCCATTTTTTCAAGAAAACCAGCATAAACCGCATCATTTACAATTAATCTAGTTTTATGATCCTGCTCAAAAGCTTTCTTGTCTTCTCTAAACATGTTTCTTGAAAACTGATCAAATAAAATAACTAAAGCTAAACAACCAAGTGGGCTATCTTGCCAATCATCATATTCATTTGCACTTGCTAATTCATAATCTTTTAAAAATTTTTCTCTAATTTCTTGATCAAAACCTTCGTGCTTTTGAAATCTTTTTTTAGGGGGAGTTTCTTTAAACCAAAAGTTTAATATTTCTTGTGCTTTCTTTTGCATTTCTTTATTTAATAATCTTTTTAAATTTAGAATATAAAATTTTTGAATAATTATTCATGTTAGCCATATTATCATTAGCAGCTTGATTAAATTTATTTAAAGCTCCTTTTCCTAACTGATCTTCTAAGGCTTGTTTGTATTCAGGAACACAACCCCACTCATTAACTGTCGTATCTTTAATTTCTATATGAAATTGAATACCATAAGCATGATTTTGATATTTAAAGATTTGATACTTTGTGATTGGAGATGAGGCTAAAACTGTTACATCTTTATTGTCATCAAGGCCCTCAACTTCGTATGAATGCCATTGCAAACTTTTAATATTTTCTGGAAAAGAAGAAAATAGAATATCTTTATTTTTTTCTTTTGAAAAATTAACATCCATTATACCAATTTCTGCAGGTTTTGATTTAACAACTTTACCGCCTACAACTTCACCTAGTAACTGACAGCCTAAGCAAAAACCTAGATATGGTTTTTTCAAATCAACGACAAATTCTTTAATTCTTTTTTTTTCTTCTATTAGCCATGGATAATCTTCTTCCATATAAGTATCCATAGGTCCACCCATACAAAACATTGCATCAAACTTTGATAGATCGTTTGGTATTTTTTCACCTTCATCAAGCTCTATAGTCGTAAGTTTAATGTTGTCTGCCAACATTAAATTTTTTATATATCCAGGATCTTCAATTTTAATATGTTGTAGAACTATAATTTCCATTATTTTAGTACAGGTCTTAACAATTTTAAAAGTTTATTATGAATAGATTGATTGGCTGAAACTAAAATATTACCTGCAAGAACAGCGTCTTTATTATCCCAAGTGCTGATAACTCCTCCTGCAGCCTTTATAATCGGCATCACAGGGTGTATATCCCAAATTTTGTTTGAACATTGAATTACTGCATCAACTCTTCCTTCGGTGAGATGAGCATAACTTAGAGCATCACTACAAGGAAATTGCATTAACTTTAGTATTTTAGGAATTTTTTTTTGCTCATCTAATGAGAGCCAGCCATGAAAAGCGGCTGATACTTTAATGTTTGAAAAGGATGCTTTTTTATTAACAGTAATTTTCTTTTTTTTTTTATCATTTACTACATAAGCTATTTTGTCAGAAAAATTTATATAGTATTTTCTTAGAATAGGAAAATTAGCCATTCCTAAAACTGGTTTCCCTTTAAAATTTAATGATATTAAATTACTCCAAGTTGGGTTTCCAATTACAAATGATCTGGTCCCATCTATTGGATCTATTATCCAAGTGAAATCACTAGATGATTTTTTTTGCCCGAACTCTTCTCCTATAACTTGGTGTTTAGGAAATCTTTTATTAATTTTAGATCTTATAAATCTTTCAAATGCTTTATCAGAAGTGGTAACCGGATCGTATCCTTTGCCTTTAAGTTTATTTGATACTTTAAAGGTCTTATCTAACTTTAAATGGTAAAACTTAGTAAGCTCCTTAGCTAAATTGTTTAAAAAGTTAGCATAAATCTTATATTGATTTGTTTTTAATTCAGACATAGCAAACTAATACTATCTTATTTATCTTGATTAAAGCTAAATTTTAAATAATTCTTTATTAATATTTATGAAAATAGAACTTAATAATAATAAAGTTTTTTTCAATAATGGATCTACTAAGAAAGAGATTCATCCTTTTTGGTTAAGAGAAAGAGTTGATGGAGAAAAATTTTTAGATAAAGGAACGCAGCAAAGATTATTTGATCCAACTTTGTTAAATAGTAACATTACAATCGATAAAGTGCAGATAAATAATGAATTTCTTGAAATTGATTTTAATGATGGTGTTAATTCAAAGCTTAGCATAAACAAACTTGCTTTGGAATTTTCTAATAATGATAACATTATAAAATTAATAAATAAAAAAAAATGGAACTCTTCTTTTAAAAAAATTAAAAATTTTGAATATAAAAATGATTTTTTTGAAAGTAGGGAAATGTATGAATTGTTAGTTTCTTTTTATGAATATGGATTTGTCGTTATAAAAAATATACCGACTAAAAACAATTTTATAGTTAAATTTGCTAATTCTATTGGAAGTGTTAGAAGAACAAACTTTGGTCAACATTTTAATGTAAAATCTAAATTAGACCCAAATGATTTAGCTTATACTTCTTTCCATTTATCACCACATACTGACAATCCTTATCGAAATCCAGTTCCATGTATTCAAATTCTTCATTGCATTGAGAATGAAGTGAGTGGAGGTTTTTCAACTCTTGTAGATGGTTATACTGTAACAGAAAAACTAAAAAAGGACGATCCAGATGCATATAAAATTCTTTCTGAAGTTAAAGTTAGATTTAAATTTACTGATAAAAATGTAGTTCTTGAAGATTGGTCGGAATTAATTCATCTAGATGAAAATAAAAAATTTAAACAAGTAAGATTTAGTCCAAGATTAGATTATGTGCCCATGTTAGAAAAAAGTAAACTTGATTTATATTATAAAGCACGAAATAAATTATCTTATTTATATAATTCAAAACAAAATAGAATAGATTTTAAATTAGAACCTAAAGATCTTATGATGATGGACAATCATAGAGTTTTACATGGAAGAACAAAATTTGACCCCAATGAGGGAAAAAGATTTTTACAAGGTTGTTATATAGATTTTGATAGCACGGAAGGTAAATTAAGACATTTAAAAAGAAAATTTAAAATTTGACCCTTCGTGACTCTTTAATAGCTGCGCTAGTTCCAATTTTTTTAGGGTTCGGTTTTGTAGTAGCTAAACCTGCTATGGAGTATTTACCTCCTTTTTTATTGATGGGTTTGCGTTTTACTTTTGTTGCATTGCTTTTAGTTTGGTGGTTTCCAATACCAAGAGGTTACCTTAAAAAAATATTTTTTGTATCTTTAATAGCAAACACAGTACAATATAGTATTACCTACACTGGTTTAAATTTAATAGATGCTTCAGCAGCAGTTTTACTTGTTCAAACTGAAGTTCCTTTTGGAGTTCTTTTTGCATACTTTATGCTTAAAGAGAAACCAACTGTAAGAAGTTTAGTTGGAATAAGTATAGCTTTTGTTGGGGTTTATATTTTAACTGGATCACCTAATTTAGATGGTAAATTTTTTGGTGTAAGTTTAGTAATTATAGGATCAGGTGTTTGGGCTTTAGGACAAGTTCTAGTAAAACCTTTAAGTAAAAAAATAAACCCATTATCACTTGTTGCTTGGTTAGGTTTATTTTCTGGTCCAATATTAATAGGACTTTCAGCAATTTTTGATGGTAATACAATTAGCTATTTTAAAAATGCAAATTTTGAAAGTTGGATGATTGCAATGTATTTAGGATTTATTATGCAGCCAATAACTTATGGTTGTTTCTATTATGTTTTAAAAAATAATCCTATATATAAAGTTTTACCTATAGTTACTATGGGCATACCTCCTACTGGACTATTAGCTGCAATTTTCCTTTTAGGTGAAGAACCAACCAAAGAATTATTTATTGGAGGTGCTGTAATTATTATTGGGGTAATGATGATAGTATTTACTAAGCCAGATAAAAAATAATTAAATTTTTTTTACTTTTTTGATGCCTCTATAATTTCACTTATGACTTGTTCTTTTTTGTGACCCATGAGATGTACACCTTTAACTCCATGGATATTTCGAAAAACTTCAATTAGCTCTATACATATTTTTTTACTTTCTTCTTTTGCATCTTTGGCACTTTCTAGTCTCTTAATAATTTGATCAGGCACATCTACACCAAATAAATTTTCATTCATCCATTTTGCACTTTTTGCTGAAGCAAAAGGTCCAATTCCGATTATGAAATTTGTTTTTTCTAAAATTCCTTCATCACCTAAAACTTTCATATATTCACTTAATATTTTTTGATCAAAAACATATTGTGTTTGAAAAAAATCTACACCATTATTGATTTTATTTAAAATCTTATTTGGATTTGGTTTGCCTTGTGTAGGAACTTCAGCTCCTCCTATAAATAATTTCGGTGAAGGGCTGATTATTCTTCCAGAAGGAAATTTCTTTTCGTTACGCATCATATTTGCAGTTGAAATTAATTTTAAACTATCAATATCATTTACAATTTTAGTTTCTGGTTGATCGCCATTTTTTGGATCATCACCTCCTAAACAAAGGATATTATTTACACCTAAAGCCGATGCACCTACTAAATCTCCTTGTAAAGCTAAACGATTACGATCTCTAACTGTTAATTGTAGTATTGGGTCTATATCATTTTGAGCTAGTATAATTGAAGCGGTTAATGAAGACATATGAACTTTGGCACCAGGACTATCTGTAACATTAACAGCATCAGCAACACCTTTTAATGGTTTTACATTATTTAATAACGTGTCTTTATCGGATGCATCTGGTGGTGTTGTTTCCGCAGTGTATACAAAAACTTTATCAGATAATTTTTTATGAAGTAAACTTTGATTTTCCATTTAGTTAATGATTATTAACCGAAATTTTGCAAAAAAGGAAAGACATTTAAAATATAATAACCAAGTATTTGCAATTTATTAGTTAAAATTAAGACACCAGTAATAAGTAAGGTTGTCCCACCAATTTTTGATACTAAGTTTATGTTTTTTTTAAAACTTTTTGAAAATAAAAGAAATCTTTGCATTAAATAACCAGATAAAACAAAAGGTATTGCTAAACCAAATGAATAGGTACTTAAAAGTATAATGGCTCTTAGTATTGTTTCTTCAGTTGATGCTAAAGCTAAAATTGATCCAAGTATTGGGCCTATACAAGGGGTCCATCCAAATCCAAAGGCCATACCAACAATAAATGAAAACCAGATGTTATTTGTTTTTTTGGTGTAAATTTTTTTTTCTAAATTTAAAAAACTAATATTTATTATACCAAGTAGTTGTAACGAAAATGTAATTATTATTATCCCAGCAACTATTCTTAATTGTTGAGAATTTTGAAGTAAAAATTTTCCTAAAAAAGATGCAACTGCACCAAAAATAATAAATACAAACGAAAATCCTAAAGAAAATAATATCAATGGTAGTAAATTTATTTTTTTACTTGCCAACAATTCATTTACTGACTGTCCTGATACAAATGAAATATAACCAGGTATTAATGGTAAGACACATGGTGATAAGAAACTAATAAGCCCTGCGCTGAAAGCAATCAATAATTCGAACATAATTAAATATTAAATGACTTAGAAACTATACCTTTTATATTAGTTTTAATATTAAATAAAGATCCAGAAAAATTATATTTTTTAATTTCATTTTTTTTCATTCCTTTTAAAGCTGATGTTACAAAAATTTCTTTGTTATTTTTTCCACCAAATACACAGTTAGTAATATTTTTTGCAGGTAAGTTTATCTTGTATATTCTTTTTCCAGTTAAATTGTAAACTGTAATACATGCTCCACCATAGTGACATACCCAAATATTTTTTTTACTATCAATAGTCATTCCATCAGGTGAACCTTCGCTCTTAGAAAAATTCAAAAACTTAGTTTTTTTAATAATTTGAAATTTTTTATTTATTTTAATTTTATAAATTGTCTTAATACCACTGTCAGTATGTAAAAAAGTATCATTATTAATAAATGCCGGACCATTGGTTATATAATATTTTTTATCCACCTTATGAAGTTTTAGTTTTTTGTCTAAACAATATAAAGATCCATTTTTAATTTTTCTTTCCATGTTATCCATAGTTCCAAACCATAGTCTACCTTTAAGATCTGTTTTACCATCATTTATTCTATTTAATGGTTTTTCAACTTCAATTTTAATTGATTTCAAAATTTTTCTTTTTTTTAGATCAACAATTCTCAATTCTGATTTTAAGCCAAGTAAAAATATATTTTTTTTAACATGTGTTAAAAAACCAATTTCTTTATCTGTTTTAATAGTTTTTTTTTTATTTGTTATTGTATTTAAAATTAAAATTTTTTTTTTTTTAATATCAACAAAGTAAACTGAGTTGTGTGAAGGTACCCACAAGGTTCCCTCACCTAATATTGTTTTGGCCTTCCAAACAGCCTTTGGTTTTGTTGTTTTTATTATCAAATTATTCTGCGACTACTTTTGAATTTTGTTCCCCTAAATTATCAATTGACAATTTGACTTTATCACCTTCTTTCAAAAATACTTGGGGTTTCATTCCCATACCAACTCCCGGAGGTGTTCCTGTCGTTATTATATCCCCGGCTTGTAATGACATAAATTTACTAAGGTATGAAACTAAATAAAATGCATTGAATATCATTGTTTTTGAGTTACCTGTTTGCATTCGTTTTCCATTAACATCTAAAATTAAATTTAAATTATTAACATCAGAAATCTCATCTTTTGTAACTAAATAAGGACCAATTGGACCATACGTATCATGGGACTTGCCTTTTACCCACTGACCCATTTTTTCAATTTGCCATTCTCTTTCACTAATATCGTTAACCAAACAATACCCTAATATATAACTTGACGCTTCCTTCTCTGAAATATTTTTTAAATTTTTACCAATTACTATTCCTAGTTCAACTTCCCAATCAAGTTTTTTAGAATCTTTTGATAATTCTATATCATCGTTAGGTCCATTGATTGAGCTTGTAGCTTTCATAAATACAATAGGCTCGGTAGGGGGTTTAGCTCCAGTTTCTGCTGCATGATCTGAATAATTTAATCCAATAGCAACAAATTTTCCTGGTTTTGTTATACAAGATCCTATTCTTTCAGAAGCAGAAAGTTCTGGTAATTCTTCAAAATTAATATCATTTAATTTTTTAATTACCTCGAAGTTAAGATTACCAGGGTCAAGATCTTTTATTTGAGAACTAAGATCTCTAATTTTTCCATTCTGATCTAGCACCGCAGGTTTTTCTTTTCCTTTTACTCCAACTCTTAATAGTTTCATTTTATATCCTTTTAGTTAAATTGACATTCCTCCATCGATAGAATGTGTTATTCCTGTTATAAAGTCTGATTCATCACTAGCTAGATAAATTGCTAAAGTCGCAATCTCTTCAGCAGTTCCCAGCCTGCCCATAGGCTGTCTAGCTATAAAATCTTTTTTAGCTTTATCTGGATTAGGTGCCGCTTGTACTCTACCCTCCCAAGAAGGCGTATGTACTGTACCAGGAGCTATTGCATTACATCTAATATTATTTTTTAAAAAATCAGAAGCTATCGATTTAGTAAAACCTATTATTGCAGCTTTTGTAGTGCCATAAACAAATCTATTTGGTAGTCCTTTTAAACTTGAAGCAATAGAAGAAACATTAATTATATTTCCTTTATTTTGTTTAATCATTTTTGGTAAAATTGACTTTGTCATAAAAAACATAGATTTAATATTTACATCAAAAGAAAAGTCCCAATCTTTTTCATCACATTCAAGAATAGTTCCATGATGAACAAAACCAACGGCATTAAACAAAACATCAATTTTCTCTAATGACAAAGAAAATTCATCTATAGTTTTTTTATCAGTTGAATCCAAATGTTTTATTTTAATTTTTGGATATTCTTCTTTTAAAGTTTCTAAAGTTTTTTTGTTAATATCTGTTGCTATAACATTTGCCCCTTCGTTATGAAATGCTATTGCCGTAGCTCTACCAATTCCTTGGCCAGCAGCAGTTACTAAAGCTTTTTTATTTTCTAATCTTTTGCTCATTTTTAATGTGAATGTCTTGGCATTCCTTTTGTATTAGTTATATCTAAATATAAAGACTCTGTCTCTAGACAAGCACCTGTTTCTAATTGACCTACCATATTTCTTGAAATTTCTTGCCATGGAGTTTGATTTTTTAATTGAGGAATTTTGGTATTTTTTCTTCTATTTTCTATTTCTTTATCTGTAATTAATAAGTCAATTCGACTATTATTTAAATCTACTTTAATTTTATCTCCAGTTTTTACTATCAATAACACCCCGCCAATTGCAGATTCTGGTGATACATTAAGAATAGATGGACTTTCAGATGTACCACTTTGTCTTCCATCTCCAAGTGTAGGTAAGGTATTAATTCCTTTTTTTAAAAGTCTATCTGGTGGTTGCATGTTTACCACTTCTGCAGAACCTGGATAACCAACTGGTCCACACCCTCTGATCATTAGTATTGAGTTTTCATTAATTTCTAAGTTTTCATCATTAATTCTTAAATGATAATCCTCTGGTCCTTCAAATACTACTGCATTCGCTTCAAATACATTTAAACACTCTGGATTAGACAAGTATCTTTTTCTAAACTCAGAACTAATTACTGATGTTTTCATAACTGCAGAACTAAAAAAATTACTTTTCATTACTATAAATCCTGCTTTTTCAACTAAAGGATTTTTAAAAGATCTTATTATATTTTGATCTACTTTAATTTCATCTTTTAAATTTTCTTCAACCGTTTTTCCTGTAACCGTTATAATTTTTTTATGTAACTTATTATTTTTTATTAGTTCTTGCATTATACCAGGAACACCCCCTGCTTTAAAAAAACCTTCCATTAAATGTTCACCAGCTGGTTGGCAATTAACAAGTAACGGAATATCTTGGCCAAGTTTTTGCCAATTATCTAGTCCAAAATCAATACCCATATGTCTTGCAATTGCTGTGAGGTGGGGAGGACAATTACTTGAAGCTCCAATTGCACTTGCAACATAAATTGCATTTTCAAAAGCTTCTTTTGTCATAATTTTTGAAGGGGTAAGGTCTTCGTGTACCATATCAACTACTCTTTTTCCTGTTTCAAAAGAAATAGACTCTCTTTCTTTATAAGGTGCCGGTATAATAGCACAACCTGGTAAGGACATTCCAAGAGCCTCTGCAATTGAATTCATCGATGATGCTGTTCCCATAGTATTACAATGTCCTATGCTTGGTGCTGATGCTGCTGCCATATCCATAAATTCTTCATAATCAATTTCACCTTTTGCATGTAATTTTCTTGCTTCCCATATAATAGTTCCTGATCCAGCTTTTTTTCCTTTATAAGATCCATCTAGCATTGGTCCACCTGATAAAACTATTGAAGGAATATTTACAGTTGCTGCTGCCATTAAGGCCGCAGGTGTAGTCTTATCACATCCTGTTGTCAAAATAACACCATCAATCGGATAACCATAAAGAACTTCTACTAATGATAAATATGATAAATTTCTGTCTAGAGCTGCAGTTGGTCTCTTGCCAGTTTCTTGGATTGGATGAGTTGGAAATTCCATTGGCACACCACCCGCTTCTCTTATTCCATCTTTAATTATTTTACTTAGTGTTTGAAAATGTCTGTTGCAAGGTGAAAGATCACTGCCTGACTGTGCAATTCCAATTATTGGTTTACCTGATTGAAGATCTTTTCTTTTTAAACCATAGTTGAGATATCTTTCTAAGTATAAAGCTGTGAGTCCTGGGTCATTAGGATTATCAAACCACTCTTTACTTCTTAAATCTTTTTTTTTCATAAAATATTTGATTGATTATAACTAAACTTTATCAACCACGTAAGATTGATCATTGTATGTAAATATTTCATGCTTAGTATTTTTTAATATGTTGCCCGACCACCACTTAAATCAAAAATTGCTGCAGTTGAAAAAGAATTTTCTTCACTTACAAGCCACGTTACCAGTGAAGCTAACTCATTTACTTTAACAAACCTGTTTCTTGGTATTTTTGAGAGCATATAATTAATATGTTCTTCTGTCATTTGATCAAAAATTCTAGTTTTTGCAGCTGCTGGTGTAACAGCATTAACTGAAATATTCTTATCTGCCAATTCTTTACCTAATGATTTTGTTAAACCAATAACTCCTGCTTTTGCAGCACTATATGCGCTTGCATTGGGATTTCCTTCTTTACCAGCAATAGATGCTATATTGACAATTCTTCCATAATTGTTTTTAATCATATGAGGGACTATTGCCTTACAACAATAAAAAACTGAATTTAAATCTAAATTCATAACTTTTAACCATTCTTCATTTGGATAATTCCAAACTTGTGTATTTTTTCCTGCCATTCCAGCATTATTTACAAATATATCTATATTTTTTTCTTTAGTATTTTTTTTAATACCCTCAGTTATGTCTTCAAAATTTGTGACATCTATAATTTGATAACTACATTTATTAGATGAAAGTTGTTTTAATGCTTCATCAATAGCTTTTTGATCAATATCCCAAATTATTACTTCAGCACCGGACTCTAAAAATCTTTTTGTGATAGCATAACCAAAGCCTTGTGCTCCTCCAGTTACTATTGCACTTCTTCCTTTTAAGTTATAATTATTCATGTACTGACCTTCTATTTAATTTTTATTTAATTTAATTATATTTTGTTTTTTCTTAAATAATGGAAAAAGTAAAGCAATAATTGATAAGACAAAAAAAGTTAGTGCGATTGGTCTGGTTAAAAACATTAACCAATTTCCATCAAATATAACTAACGATTGTCTCAAAGTGCCTTCAACAAGTTCTCCTAATATTAATCCTATAATTACTGGTACTACTGAAAAATCATATCGTCTCATAAAAAATCCAACTACTCCAAAAAACAACATTATCCATACATCTATTATAGATTGACTTAATGAATAGGTGCCACAGACAGATAAAGCAAAAATCATAGGCCATAAAATTTTATTTGGAACTAAAGTTATTCTTGCAAAAAGTTTCGCCCCGAAAAAACCAAAAATAAAAAATAATATATTTGCAATCAACATTGATCCAAAAATCCCGTAAAGAAACTCGGGTTGTTCTCTAAATAAATCAGGACCTGGTCTAACACCATGAATAATTAGGCCAGTTAAAATAACTGCTGTTGTTGCACTACCGGGAATTCCTAGAGCTAATGTTGGAACCATTGCTCCACCTGTTGCTGCATTATTTGCAGCTTCTGCTCCTGCTATTCCCTCAATAGAACCTTTTCCAAATTCTTGTGGATTTTTTGACCAACGTTTTGCTTCTGAATATCCAATTAATGATGCCACTGTTCCGCCTTCAGCAGGTAAAACTCCTATAAATGATCCAATGCCCGATGACCTTAAAATTGTTTTCCATGTTAATTTATAATCGTTTAAAGAAGGTAGTTTTACTGCTTTTAAAGCAACTCTTTTAAAAACTTGATCTAACAAAGTAGATTGAGTTAACATTTCGCTAATAGCAAACAACCCAACTACTACTGGAATAAAACCAATTCCTTCAGATAGTTCATTAATTCCAAACGTAAACCTATCAATTGAAGTCATAAAATCTTTTCCAATTGTTGATATTAAAATTCCAGAAGCACCTGCGATTAAATTTTTAATAGGACTACCGTCACCAATTGATGCTAACATAGTTAAACCAAATATCGCTAAAGCAAAATATTCTGGTTGGCCAAATTCGTAAGCAAGTTGAGCTAACAATGGTGCAAAAAAAACTAGAATAACTACACTAAATATACCACCAATAGTGCTGGATACTGTTGCCATTCCTAAAGCTCTACCGGCTTCTCCTTTTTGTGCTAAA
>Ga0315339_1000393_pt1 | contig 57695 bp, 48 predicted proteins | sample ASW17metaG_FD_204514 | JGI IMG/M metagenome (GOLD analysis project Ga0315339, IMG submission 204514) | Ammonia-oxidizing marine archaeal communities from Pacific Ocean, United States - ASW #17 | ecosystem: Environmental > Aquatic > Marine > Oceanic | place: USA: California | collected 2016-12-05 | reverse complement strand
CAGGCGGGCGGACCCGGCGACGGGGCTCTCATTGCCTTGGATCCGGCGACCGGCGAGATCATCTGGTCGCTGCAGGGGGACGGTCCGAGTTACGTGTCGCCGATCGTCGTCGAGCTTGAAGGACAGCCCCAGGTCGTGACCCAGTCCGATGCCTACATCATCAGTGTCGCCGTCGACTCGGGCCGACTGCTTTGGCGGTTGCCCTTCCGCACCGAGTTCGATCAGAACGTCGTGTCGCCAGTAGTGCACGGCGACAAGCTCATTCTCTCTGGGTTGAATCAGCCCCTCTTCGCCATTCGGCTGTCCCGGGAGGGTGACGAGTGGGCGACCGAAGAGCTTTGGAGCAACCCCTCGACATCGCTGTACATGAGCACCCCGGTGCTGGTTGGAGATCGGCTGTTCGGCATGACCCACCGCCGCAAGGGACAGTTCTTCGCCATGAACGTTGATACCGGCGAGACCCTGTGGACGAGTGAGGGCCGTGAAGGCGACAACGGTTCGTTCCTGGTGCTCGACGATCTTCTTGTCGTACTGACCGACTCGGCCGAGCTGATCGTGCTGCACCCCGATGCGGGTGAGTTCGCGCCGCTGCGACGGTACACCGTTGCCGACAGCCAAACGTGGGCACACCCGGTGCCGACGCGCGGCGGGTTCCTGATCAAGGATCTCTCGAGCCTGGCGCTCTGGGGGTTCGAGGGGAACTGACGCGTGAACGATCTCGGCGGTGTTACCGGGGGCGTCTTGGAGCAGGCTGTCGAGTGGCGGCAGGTGGGGAAGCGCGTCGCGCTGGCGACCGTGGTGCGCACCTGGGGGTCGGCGCCGCGTCAGCCCGGCAGCCACATGGCTATCGAGGGCGGAGGGCACTTCGTGGGCTCGGTGTCTGGCGGCTGTGTGGAAGGCGCCGTGGTGTCGGCGGCACGCGAGGTCATGGACAACGGCGTCGCGCAGCTGCTGGAGTTCGGCGTCACCGACGAGGAGGCCTGGGCGGTCGGTCTGGCCTGCGGCGGCCAGGTCGACATCTGGGTCGAGCCCATCGATTGAAAGTCGCCGTGCTGGAGCGGATCGTTGCCGACCGAGCTGCCAAGCGGGCGGTGGTGTTAGTCACCGACCTGCAGTCCGGCGACCAGCGTCTGCTGTATCCGTTCGCCGCCGACGGTGAGGTGGCAACGGGACGACCGCAGAGCGGCGTTCGCGACGACAGCGTTCTGGTTGACGACCAGTTGCTCGAGCTTGCCCGCGTGGCGGCGCGCGACGATCGCTCCGGGATGGTGGAGCATGGTGGCCGCGAGCGGTTGTTCGATGTCTTCAATCCGCCGGTGCGTCTCGTCTTGGTCGGCGCGGCGCACATCGCCCAGGCGCTGGCAGCGCTGGCAGCGATCAATGACTTCGAGGTAGTGGTCGTCGATCCTCGCCGCGCCTTCGCCACAGCGGAGCGCTTTCCCGATGTGGAGTTGATGTGCGATTGGCCGCAGAAGGTGCTGCCCGGGCTGCGTATCGATCATCGCACCGCGGTGGTGGCGCTGAGCCACGACCCCAAGGTCGATGATCCGGCGCTGCAACACGCGGTTGGCAGCCCGGCTTTCTACGTCGGTGCGCTCGGCGGCAAGCGCAGCCACGCCGCACGCCTCGAGCGACTGTCCAGCGGCGGGTGTAGCGGTGCCGACCTGGCGCGGGTTCATGGTCCGGTGGGTCTCGACATCGGCGCCAGGACGCCGGCCGAGATCGCCACCGCGATCCTGGCCCAGGTGATCGAGCGACTGCGCGGGCGACGCGGATCGTGAGCGCTGAGGGCTACCGTGTCGGCGCGGTGCTGCTGGCGGCGGGGGCCTCGAAACGCTTCGGCGATCGCAACAAGCTGCTGACCGAGTTCGACGGCCAGCCCATGGTCAGACACGTCGCCCGGATCTTGCTGCAGTCGCGCGCCGATCCCATCGTCGCGGTCACCGGGCACGATCGAGCCGGGGTAGTGGGGGCGCTCGCCGGGTTGGCCGTGGAGGTTGTCCACAACGTCGACTACGCGCTCGGCATGAGCGGCTCGCTTCGTGTAGGTGTTGCGGCCCTCGCCAGCCGCCACGCTCCGCCGGTCGACGGTGCGATGATCTGTCTGGCCGACATGCCCTGGGTGCGACTGGAGCATCTGGACGCGCTGATGCGAGCCTTTGATCCTGCTGACGGGCGCTCGATCTGTGCTCCGGTGTACGGTCGCCGGCGCGGTAACCCCGTGGTGTGGGCCGCGAGTTATTTCGGGCAGATCGATGAGATTACCGGCGATGTCGGCGCTCGCGACCTGCTTGCACGACACGTTGCCTGCGTGCATGAGATCGTATTCGAGGATTCAGGCGTGGCACGGGATATCGATTTGCCCGATGGTCTGCCAGAGGGGCCTGGCGAACCCCGAATGCTGCGAGCCGAAGACCCCGACGAGGAGGGAGCCCCATGGCGTCGTTGAAGATCAGCGAGTCGTTCAGCCTGCCAGCGCCGCCCGAGCGTGTCTGGCCGCTGCTCACGGATCCTGCCGGTATCGCCGACTGCCTCCCGGGCGCCCGGCTCGAATCTATCGACGGCGACGAATACCTCGGGACTGTCCGGGTCAAGGTGGGTCCGGTAACGGTGAACTACAACGGCCAGATCCGCTTCACCGAAGTCGACGAGGACAACCGGCGACTGCGCATGGTCGGTAGCGGCAAGGATCGCCGTGGCGGCGGCTCGGCGTCGCTTACCATGCGAAGCACGGTGACGGAGGAAGAGGGCGGCAGCCGCGTCAGCATCGATGCCGATGTGCAGATTGCCGGCAAGCTGGTGCGCCTCGGGCGAGGGATGTTCCCGGCGGTGTCCAAGCAGCTCTTGGGCGAGTTTGCCGAACGGCTTTCGCGCAAGCTTCAGGGTGAAGTGGTGGCGCCGGAAAGCCAGGTCCAGCCGCTCGACGGCGGCAAGTTGCTGCTGCAGGCCATCACCGGTCGATTCAGGCGTTCCGACGACTAGCCGCGTGGCTCGGTTGGCGCGACAGCGCTGCGCCGAGATCGCCGAGCGACGAAACGTTGTGAGCGGCGCGCATCTCGTCGACGTGCGGCAGCATGGCGCGGATTCCCGCAGCACGTGGTTCGAAGTCCTCGTAGCGCAGCAGTGGGTTTAGCCACACGAGCCGCCGGCACGACCGCTTGAGGCGCGCCATCTCGAGTTCCAACCCCGCACCGTTGTCGCGGTCGAGCCCGTCGCTGATCAGCAGCACCACGGCTCCTTGTGCCAGCACTCGGCGCGACCAGCGGTAGTTGAACTCTCGCAAGCAGGGGGCTATCCGTGTGCCGCCGTCCCAATCCTGAACCTCGTCGCCGAGGCGCGACAGCGCCGCGTCGATATCGCGGCGCTGCAGCGTGCGGGTGACATTGGTAAGGCGCGTGGCGAACAGGAAGGTGTGCACGCGATCGCCGTCGCTGGTGAGCGCGTGGGCGAAGTGCAACAGCATGCGGCTATAGGTGCTCATCGACCCGGAGATATCGCAAAGCACTACCAGCGACGGCGCCCGACGCCGTGGTGAGCGCCAGCGCAGGGGAATACGGTCGCCGCCCTCGCGAAGGCTGGCGCGGATCGTGGCGCGCAGGTCGGCGTGTCGGCCATGCGCCAGGGCCCGCGTTCGCCGCGTCACGAGCTGCGGCCAGGGTGGTCGCAGGCGGGCGATCATCGCCTTGGCCTGGGCGATCTCGGCGGTGCTCATCTGCTCGAAGTCCTTACTGCGCAGCATCTCTCTTTGCGACCAGCTCATCTGGGCAACGATCTCGGGCGGCGATGTCTGGGGCGCGCGCCGCGGCTCTTGCCGCTGCCACGCCTCCGCCAGCCTCTTGGCGCCAGGCGGGAGGTTTCCCGGCGCGGGTAGTCGCGACTGCGACCATAGCGCTGCGAGCGCCGGGCTGATGCTGGAGCGCTCCGGGTCTTGCCAGAATCGGTGGAACGCCAGCTCGAAGAGCTCACGATGCTCCTCGCGCTGCACCCACACCGCATGCAGGGTCCAGTAGAAATCACTGCGACGTGTTATGTCGATCGCCGCGAGCGCGCTCAGCGCCGCCAGGCTGCGCTCTGGCCCGACCGGAATTCCCAGGGCACGCAGCAGGCGCCCGAAGTGCATGACGTTGACGGCCAGCTGGCCGCTCAAGCTCGCGGCTCGATCGGCGCCGCCGCCAACTCCTCTTCGACCTGGCGAAGGATGGTCGCGGCTTCGTCGCCGCGAATGAGCGCCAGGTCGTCTTCGTACTTGAGCAGCACGCCCAGGGTGTCATCGACGATCTGCGGATCGAGTGAGGTGCGGTCGAGCGCTTGCAGTGCGCGCGTCCAGTCGATCGACTCGGCCACTCCCGGGAGCTTGAATAGCTCGCGGTGACGCAAGGCCTGCACGAACCCGACTACCTGGTGGGTCAGCGCGCGCTCCGCTTCCGGGGCGCGCGCCCGCAGAATCTGTAGCTCGCGAACGGCGTCCGGGTAGTCGATCCAGCAATAGAGGCAGCGTCGCTTCAGCGCGTCGTGAATCTCGCGTGTGCGGTTGGAGGTGATCACCACAATCGGAGGCTGGTCGGCGCGAAACGCACCGAGCTCCGGGACGGTGACCTGAAAGTCGGACAGCACCTCCAGCAGGAAGGCCTCGAATGGCTCGTCGGCGCGATCGAGCTCGTCGATCAGCAGCACCGGTGGCCCCTCCGGGTGCGGCTCGAGCGCCTGCAGCAGCGGCCGCCGGATCAAGAAACGCTCGGAAAAGATGCCGGCTTCGAGCGCCGCGCGATCCTCGCCTCCGGAGGCTTCGGCGAGCCGAATCTCGATCATCTGGCGCGGATAGTTCCATTCGTAGACCGCGGCCGCGACGTCGAGACCCTCGTAGCACTGCAGGCGAATAAGCCGGCGCCCGAGCGCCACGGCGAGCACCTTGGCGATCTCCGTCTTGCCGACCCCTGCCTCGCCCTCGACGAACAGCGGCCGGCCAAGCTCCAACGACAGAAAGGTCGCTGTTGCCAGCGAGCGGTCGGCGACGTAGTCGTGCCGTATCAGCAGCTCAGAGGTCGCGTCTACGGACTCCGGTGGTGCGACTACCCGCACGCCTCCACCGCCCGCTTGGTCATCACCTTGATCAGGTGGGCCCGGTACTCTGCACTGGCGTCGTCATCTTCCAGCAGGTCGGTGCTGTCGATTTCCAGGCCGTCGATCGCGGCGGTGCTGAAATCGCCGTCGAGGGCGGCCTCGAGCGGCTCGGAGCGAAAGGCGCCTTGACCCGCCCCGGTCACCGCGACTCGAGCTCCGTTGGCGGTCCGCGCCACCATCACTCCGACGAGGGCGTATTTCGAAGCCGGGTTGGCGAACTTCACGTAGGCGGCTGCCTGGGGAACGCTGAAACGCACTGCCGTGACGATCTCGTCTTCCTCGAGCGCCGTTTCGAACATTGCGCCGAGGTAGTCTCGAGCCGGAATCTCGCGTCCGTCGGTGATCACCGTGGCATCCAGCGCCAGCAACGCCGCCGGGTAATCTGCGGCGGGATCAGCGTGCGCCACCGAGCCTCCGAGGGTGCCGCGGTTTCGCACCTGCGGGTCGCCGATACCGCCGGCGAGCTCCGCCAGAGCCGGGATGGCGTCGCGCACGACGTCCGACTCGGCGACTTCGGCATGCGTGGCAGCAGCTCCGAGCACCAGATGATCCCCTTGGGCCTCGATGCCATCGAGCGATGGCACGTCGCGCAGGCTGATCAGATCGCTCGGCGCCGCCAGGTCGAGCTTCATCACCGGCAACAAGCTCTGACCACCGGCCAGCAGCTTGCCCTCGTCGGCTTGTTGAAGCGCCTGCTTGGCCTCGTCGACCGAGCGCGGACGATGGAAGTTGAAGTCTTGCATCGTTACCTCCTTCAGGCGCTCGCTTGCGCGTCGCGAATGGCACGCCACACCTTCTCGGGTGTCGCCGGCATGTCGATATGGTCGATTCCCATGTGGGCCACGGCGTCGACCACGGCGTTGATTACCGCCGGCGGCACACCGATCGATCCCACCTCGCCAACCCCTTTCACACCCAGCGGGTTGTGGGTGCACAGCGTGGTGTTGTGGCCGGTCTTGTAGAACGGCAGGTCGGCGGCGCGCGGCATCGTGTAATTCATGTACGAGCCGGTCAGCAGCTGACCGTCGTCGTCGTAGCGGCATTCCTCCAGCAACGCCTGACCGATACCCTGCGCCAGGCCGCCGTGTATCTGACCCTCGACGATCATCGGGTTGATCACCCTGCCGACGTCGTCGACGCAGGACACGTCCACGATCTCCACCACTCCGGTGTCCGGATCGACCTCCACCTCCACCACGTGCGCCCCGGCCGGGTAGGTGAAGTTCTTCGGATCGTAGAACGCTGTCTCGTCCAGACCGGGCTCGAGGTCCTCGGGGTAGTTGTGGGGCACGTATGCCATCAGCGAGACGTCGGCGAGCCCCTGCGACTTGTCGGTGCCGGCGACGGTGAACCGCCCGTCGGCGAACTCGACATCGCCCTCGGAAGCCTCCATGAGATGGGCGGCGATCTTTTTGCCCTTGGCGATGATCTTGTCGATCGCCATCTGGATCGCTGAGCCGCCCACCGCCAGCGAGCGTGACCCATAGGTGCCCATGCCGAACTGCACCTGGCCGGTATCGCCGTGCACCACCTCGACCTGATCGATGGGCACCCCGAGGCCCTCGCAGACGAGCTGGGCAAACACCGTCTCGTGCCCCTGGCCGTGGCTGTGGGAGCCGGTAAACACGGTCACGCTGCCGGTGGGATGCACCCTGACCTGGCCGCTCTCGAACAGGCCTGCACGCGCCCCGAGCGCTCCGGCCAGCGCCGACGGCGCCAGCCCGCACGCCTCGACGAACGTGGACAGGCCTATTCCCCGCAACTTGCCACGGTCTTGGGCCTCCTGCCGGCGTGTCTCGAACCCGTCGTAGCCGGCGAGCCCGAGTGCCTTCTCCAGGGTGGCGTGATAGTCGCCGGAGTCGTATTCCAGGGCCACCGGGGTGGCGTAGGGAAACTCGGTGATGAAGTTCTTGGTGCGGATCTCCACCGGGCTCATGCCCAGCTTGCGCGCCGCCAGATCGGCCAGCCGTTCCACCACGAACGCCGCCTCGGGACGGCCGGCGCCACGGTAGGCGTCGACCGGTACGGTGTTGGTGAACGTTCCCTTGACGTTCACATAGATCGCCGGGGTGCGGTAGCAGCCGGCGAGCAGGGTTCCGTATAGCCAGGTCGGTATCGACGGGCCGAAGGTCGACAGGTAGGCGCCAAGGTTGGCGTGGGTGTGTACCCGCATGCCCAGAAACGTGCCGTCGGCCCCGACCGCCAGCTCGGCCTTGGTGATGTGATCGCGGCCCTGGGCGTCGGAGATGAACGCCTCGGACCGGTCGGCGGTCCACTTCACCGGTCGCCCGATCTTCTGCGCGGCGACGGTGACCATGACCTCCTCGGCGTAGTGGAAGATCTTGGAGCCAAAGCCGCCGCCCACGTCGGGGGAGATCACCCGCAGCTTGCTCTCTGGAATCTGCAGCACGAAGGCGCCCATCAGCAGCCGGATCACGTGTGGGTTCTGGCTCGTGGTGTAGAGCGTGTGCTCGTCGCTGTTGGTGTCGTAGACGCCGATCGCGGCGCGTGGCTCGATGGCGTTGGGCACCAGGCGATTGTTGACCGCCTCGAGGGTGACGATGTGCTCGGCGCTATCGAATGCCGCATCGGTTGCCGCCGCGTCGCCCAGCTCCCAATCGAAGCAAACGTTGTCGGGTGCGTCGGCCCACACAGACGGTGCGCCGTCGGCGATCGCCTGGGTGATGTTGGCCGCAGCCGGCAACGGCTCGTAGTCGACCTCTACCAGCATCGCGGCTGCTTTCGCCTGCGCCTGAGTCTCGGCGATCACCATCGCCACCGGGTCGCCGACGTGGCGCACGTGTTCGGTTGCCAGCACCTGGTGCGGCGGCTCAACCATCGGCGAACCGTCCTTGCTGTGGATCTGCCAGCCACACGGTAGGCCGCCAACGCCCTCCAGGTCAGCGCCGGTGATGACTGCCACGACGCCGGCGGCGGCGGCGGCGTCGCTCACATCGATACCGCCGATCGAGGCATGCGCCTCCGGTGATCGGACGATGGTGACGTAGGTCTGGCCGGGCAGGTTGATGTCGTCGGTATAGCGTCCGCGGCCGGTGAGGAAGCGGCCGTCTTCCTTGCGGCGGACAGCGGCGCCTATGCCTTGATCAGCCATCGCGCTCACTCCTGTGTGGCCGTCGCGGCGTCCTGAATCGCCTCGACGATGTTGTGGTAGCCGGTGCAGCGGCAGAAGTTGCCCTCGAGCCACTCGCGCACCTCGGCCTCATCCGGGTCCGGGTTGCGGCCCACCAGGTCGACCGCGCTCATCACCATGCCCGGCGTGCAGAAGCCGCACTGCAGACCGTGGTGCTCCTTGAACGCTGCCTGCATCGGGTGCAGCTCGCCGTTGACTGCAAGGCCCTCGATCGTGGTTACCTCGAGGCCGTCCGCCTCGAGCGCCAAGCAAGTGCAGCTCTTGATCGACTTGCCGTCGAGCAATACACAGCAAGCACCGCACTGGCTGGTGTCGCATCCCACATGGGTGCCGGTGAGGCCGAGCGACTGGCGAATGAACTCCACCAGCAGCGTCGGCGTCTCGACCTCGCTGCTGACCGACTTGCCGTTAACTGTCATCGAAACGGTGGGCATCATGCCTCCGGCATCACTGTCATCGTGTCGCGGCCGTTGCGCCGCGCCTTGCTCGCCCCAGGAAGCGGCAAGTCTGCGGCGTGTCCCCGGGCTCGTCAAGTGGTCGCCGGCTAATGGCCCGGGCCGCGGACGTGCCGCCGTGCCGCCGGAGTACGCGGCTGGCTGGCGGCCTAGCAGGAAACGCAGTTGTGACTATTCCTCGAGCCCAGGCTCTCCAGTAACGCTACGGTGGCGGTGAAGGCCTGGGTGCGCTGCTGAGGTCCGTTGGCCATATCGGCCGTCGTCTGCCCGGCGCGGCTGACCAGCGTGACGTCGGCGCCGCGCTCCACCAGGAACCGGATCATGTCGTTGTCGCCACGGGCGGCGGCGTTGTGCATCGGCGAGAAGCCCTCATGGTCGCGCCTCGTTACGTCGGCTCCGAGCTCGTCCACCAGGTACCGCATCGCCGGCATCCAGCCGTCGGGCATATGTCGGTGTGAGTTGCCGGCGAAGCCGGTGCCGTAGCCGTGGCCTGACACCACATGGATCGGCCAAACTGCAGGTCCGCCAACCGCCACAGGCGCTAGTCCGGAGGGATCCTCGGTCGTTGGTTTCTCGTCTTCGGAGGCGCTGAACCGCCGCTTCGGTGCCTTGCGAGTCGGAATGCCCGGGTCAGCGCCGTGCTTCACGAGCAGTCGCATGGCGGCTACATCGAGAGCGTGGGCGGCGCGCCAGAACGGCGTAGCGCCCCGCGTATCGACGCCCAGGTGGCTGAACGTGTACTCCATGTACCAGAGGTGCTTGGTGAGCCTGACGTCGGGGTCGGCGCCGGCGGCCAGCAGCACGCTCATGAGCTCGAGGTAGGTGGCCTGCTGCTGTAGGTGCGCCTGCGGCTGTGGATAGCGCGCCTTGGGGGCCCAGTGTGTGTTGAGCGCGGTGAACAACGGCGTTGCACCGGCATCGCTGGCGATGTTGGGGTCGGCGCCGAGCTCCAGCAGCGTCATGGCCAGGTCGAAATGTCCGTTGATCGTCGCCATCAGCAGCGGCGTCGTGTGATCTCCGGCGCTCGGCTGGTCGATGTCGGCACCCTCGTTGATCAACGCCAGCGCGGTGTCCGCCTTGCCTTCGCGAATCGCGTGCAGCAGGGCGGTCAGGCCGCCGTGGGCACCGACCAGGTTGGGGAACGCAGCGTTGTAGGCGCCCGCCGATGGCGGCTCATCGGCGTTGGCCGGTTGGGTCGCCGCAACCAGCGCGTCTCCTACCTCATCGGGTGCGGTGTCTGGCCCGAGGGGGGCGCCGAGTGTTCCCAGGTCCTGATCGATTGGGAACCCGAAATCGTCGAGCTTGTCCGGGATGCCCTCACCGGCTCCCGCGGGGGGGTCGTTGGCTGCACGCACCGCTGCCTGTACCTGGGCCGGCGACGGTTGCCAGGACGTACCTTCAGGCTCGTCGCCGCGGAACGATGCCAGGACCTGATCGCGCACCTTGCCCCCGACCCTCTTCCCGGCGGCCAGGGCCGGCAGATCCGCGACGCGTGTGGTGATGGCCATGTCGGCGCCAGCGGCGATCAGCTCCATCGCAACCTGGAGCCGGCCGCGCGAGCTGGCGAACATCAGTGGCGTCTGCCCCCAGCGCGTCTCGCGCGCATCGACCTCAGCCCCCTGCTCGAGCAAGGCGTCGACCGCCGCGCCGCTGCCAGAGGCGGCTGCCAGGTGCAGCGGTGTGGCTCCGCCGCTCGTTGTTCTCGCCTGCCGGTCGGCGCCAGCCGCCAGCAACGTCTCGACCGCTACGGCGCGACCGCCGCCGGCTGCCATATGCAATGGCGTGTATCCGCCAAGGCGGGTTACCGCCGCGAGATTTGCACCGGCGTAGATCAACACCTGCACGAGCTCGTCGTGGCCGTTCCGGGCGGCCCAGTGCAAGGCGGTCATACCGTCGCCCTGTGCGGCGTTGACGTCGCCACCCCGCCGCAGCAGGATCCGCACCTGTTCGACGTCGCCACCCATGGCGGCGTCGGCCACCGGGCCGTCGGGCGGGGCGAATCCGAGTGCCAGCATCACCCCGATCAGGGTTGCCGCGCCAGTCGATGACCGCTTCTTCATCGCTGTTATCTGCCCTCTCGACTCAGCCGGCCGGCGGGGTGACGCCGCCCGACGACAGGGAAAGCTCGCCCGTGCTGTCGCCGAAGGTGTCGAGCTCCTCGTCACCCAGTTTGTGCAACAGGGTAAGCATGGCATTGGCCATGGGCGTGCCGTCAGGCGCTTGCACGTGCAGGTTGCCCTGCAGCTTGCCGTTCGCCCCTCCGAGCACGATCAGCGGAGCGCGCCGGTGGTTGTGCAAGTTGCCGTCGGCCATCGGCGATCCGTAGATGATCATCGTCTTGTCGAGCAGGTTGTCGTCGCCCTCTTGCATGCTGGCCAGCTTCTCGAGGAAGTACGGAAGCATGCCGACGTGGTACCGGTTGATCCGATAGAAGTCGTGGATCGCCTCTTCCTTTCCGCCATGGTGTGACGCCGGGTGGAAGGGCTTGTCGGTACCGCTCTCCGGGAACACCCGGGCCGAGGAGTCGCGTCCCATCTTCAGCGAGAAGACGCGCGTCGTGTCGGAAGCGAAGGCCAGCGCCTGCAGGTCGAACATCAGCTTGACGTGTGCTTCGAACGAGTCGGGTACGCCGGCCGGCGCCTCGGGAAGCTGGCGCTCGGCGCCGCTCGTGTTGCGCGCCTCGGTGCGTTGAATGCGGCGCTCGAGCTCGCGGACGTTCTCCAGGTATCGCTCGAGTCGCTGACGATCGGTTGGCCCCAGATCACGCCGCAGCTCGGCCACCCGGCCGGTGACCCAGTCGAGGATGCTGCGACTCGCGCGCCGTCGCGCGGCGCGGTCTTCGGGCGTGCCGCCGACGCCGAACAGCTGTTCGAACGCCACCCGCGGGTCGCGAATCACCGGCAGTGGCTCGGTGGGCGAAGCCCAGCTAATCGAGTCGGTGTACACGCAGGTGTACCCATAGGCGCACCCGCCCGACTGGTTGATGTTCTCGATGCACAGCTGCATCGAGGGGATGGGCGTGTCCTGGCCGAACCGCTGCGCGTACATCTGGTCCAGCGATGTGCCCACGAGAACGTCGGACCCCTCGGTTTGCTTCGGATGCGACTGGGTGAGGAACACCGCGCTGGAGCGGAAGTGGTCTCCGCCGATCTCGTGCGGTTGGAAGGCCTCTGCCATACGCACGTCGGTGTTGCTGATGATGGTCAGGTAGTCGCGCCACGGGTCGAGAGAAACCAGCGCGCTGGGGCTGAGGTCGAAGCCCCCACCCACCGCTGCCGGCGACCAGAGGTTCTGGGTGGCGCCCCATTGGTTGCACCCGGCGGCGCCGTGCACCATCTCGATCGCCACCAGGCGTGTCTTTTCTGCCTGGCGCGTCGCGGCGGTGGCGAGACGGCCGGCCGGCACCATCGCGTCCAGGAACGGCAGCGCCAGCGACGCGCCGGCTCCGCGCAGGAAGGTGCGGCGCGGGATGTGCTTTCCGGTGATGAGTTCCATTCTGAATTCCCCGAGACCGGAACCCTCGCGGGTCAGGTCCTATTCGTCATACAAGGTGTCGTCGGCGACGGCACCGGCGCGCTGCATCTGGAAAGCGTCGCTCTCGACCACGCCCAGAATGAACGCCGAAAGGCGGTAGCCCTGCGACTTTGCTTGCCGAACAATCCGTCGCACGGTTGGTTGATCGTAATACTCGACGCGCCGACCGAGGGCATATGCCATCAGATTTTCGGTGAAAGTTCGTACCAGCAGCACCGGTCGCTTCAGCAGCGCCGCCTGAAGTGAGGCAGGGCTGTCGACTGGCGTACCGTCGTAGAGCTCGCCGCGCGTGTCGAGCGGCGAGCCGTGCTCGCGGATTCGCCAGCGCCCGGTGACGTCGTAGTTGTCCAATGCCAGCCCGATAGGGTCGATGAACCGGTGGCAGGAGCTACACGTCGGGTTCGAGCGGTGCTCCTCCATACGCTCTCGGGTCGTCAGGAGGCGCCCGTTCGCCATGCTCTCGGTCTCGTCGAGGTCCGGGATGCCGGGCGGCGGCGGCGGTGGGGGCGTCCCCAGCAGCACCTCCATGACCCACTTGCCGCGCAGCACCGGTGAGGTTCTGCCGGCGTGCGATGTCAGCGTCAGAATGCTGCCGTGGCCCAGCAGGCCGCGGCGGGTATCGTCGGGATAGGCAACCTGGCGGAAGTGATCGCCGCTGACTCCGCTGATGCCGTAGTGCCGCGCCAATCTCTCATTCAAGTACGAGTAGTCGGCCTCGTACATGTCGAGGATGCTGCGGTCGTGTCGTACCAGGCCGTTGAAGAACAGCTCGGTCTCGCGGCGCATGGCATCGGCGAGCTGCTGGTGGAAGTCGGGGTACAGAAGTCGGTCCGGATGCACTTTGTCGACATCGTCCAGTCGCAGCCATTGCGCCGCAAACCTCGTGCCGATCGCTCCGGCACGAGGATCGGCCAGCATCCGACGAACCTGCGACTCGAGCTCGTCCGCTTGCGATAGCTGGCCGCCGGCCGCAAGCTGCCGCAGCTCATCATCTGGTGGCAAGCCCCAGAGGAAAAACGACAGCCTGGTGGCCAGGTCCGCGTCGCCGATGCGATAGACGGAGCCTGGCGCAACGCTCCGCGGCGCCTCCTCGAATCGGAAGATGAAGTCGGGGCTGGCAAGGATGGCCTCGAGGGCAGTGCGCACGCCTAGCTCGAAGCCGCCCTGTGCGGCGCCCGCTGCGTAGAACTCCATCAGGTCATCGAGATCGCTCGCGGCCAGCGGTCTGCGGAACGCCCTGGTGGCCAGTCTCGAGATGATCTCACCGGCACAGGTGCTCTCTTCATCGTGCGTCGTCGGTCGGCAAGTGAAGAGCCGTTTGCGGATCGCGTTGTCCGATACGCCGGTCACCCTGAACGGGCCGGCGATTACCAGATCCTTCAAGTGTGCTACCGAGGTAACGCCGTAGCCGCTGACGCCGACCTGGCGATCGGTCAGAGACCACTCGTGCGGCGACAATAGGTCCTCCATCGGACCTTCGCTCTGCCTGATGAACGCGGCGGTTACCCGCCGGGGACCGCTGCGGACGGAGATCGGCTCGGTACGCATATTCACGCCGTTGGGATCTGCCACGCTCATCCAACGGTCCATGTCGAGCAGCGCTACACGCGTGCCGTCAATCGAGACTTCGATTTGCTCGCCCTGGGTAACGCCGCCGAAGAAGCCACCCGTCGTGGTGTGCTCGAAGGCCAAACGGAACTCGTAGTCACCGTCCGCCGGAAAGATGTGGGTGACGCTGATACCGCCGCGGGTGCCGAACGGGGCTCCCTCGACGCGGTCCCACTGCGACGTGTAGCCGGGGTTGGTGTACGTCGACGATGTCGCCGTCGTGTGCGGATCACCCACGGCCAGCCGGCTGATCTCGGCGGCGGCGTTCATGTAAGCGTCGAGCAAATTGGGCGACAGGAGCTGCGCGTCGGCGATGTTGTCGAAGTTGGCGCTCTTGGTATCGAGCGGCAGGTAGTCGGCCGCGTCGATCTCCAGCCCGAGCAGATCGCCAATGGAAAGCGAGTACTCGGCCTGGTTCAGTCGCTGGAACGAGCGGCTGCCGGGGTTCGGGTTCGCGGCATCCGCCGCGTCCAGGAGCGACTCGAGAGACTCCACCAGAGTGAGCACCGAGGCGCCCTCCGGACGTCGCGCGTTCGGCGGCGGCATCATCCCGGCCCGCAGTTTCACGACGATCTTTTCGGCGAGCTCGGCGCTCACCTGCGGCGAGGTCGCGTCGAAACGTTGCAGCGACATGCCGCCGCGCCTCAGCTCGTCGTTGTGACAACGGAGGCAGTACTGCTGGATCAACGCGTTGCTCGAAGAGCCGGCCCCGGCGGCGGAAGCGGCGACGAGCGGCGCTACTGCCTGCGCCACGCGGCGCGCCTCGTGGGTGGTTTGTCGCATGCCGGTCGCATCGCCGGCATACGCCACGAACAAGCCGACGGCCGCCAATCCTCCGGCTAGCCTCTTCATGTGATTCTGCTCCCGTGCCGCGAACTCGCCGGGCGCCGAGCCATCGCCGCGAGCCTTCGGTCAATCCTCGAAGCCCACTATTCCACAATCCCGACGCAGATGCGCCTGACAGGCTCGGTGTCGACCACAGCCCCCTGTGACAGGCCAGGGGGATTCGCGCGAAGCCGTCCGTGCCGTGGTGGCGCTACGCATCGAGTCGGTGCCGAGGCGTGGCCTCTCTCTGGCGTGACGGCGCCCGGTGGGAGAGGATGGGGCATCTACTTTCGGTGAGGCCGACGAGCGAAACGAAGCGGAGAGACCCATGAGGAAGAAAGGGGCAGACGACCCGCGTTTGAACCACGGCATCAGCCGCCGCGCTTTCGCCAAGACATCGGTCGCCGCCGGGGCCGCTGCGGTGGCGCTGCCGGGGTCCGTTCGAGGCGAGATGGTGAGCCGCATCGCCCGACCCGCTCAGGGGCCAGGCAAGGCGCACCCACCCGGGTGGGCCCACGGCCGCACGATTCCCGCGGAGCTGTACCTGGACGAGAGTCGCTATCTCGCCGACGAAAAGTATCTCGCCGACAACCTGTGGATCTACGTTGACCACGTGGCGCGTATTCCCAACCCTGGCGACTTTTTCGTGTTCGAGTACGGTCGCTCCGAGAGCATCCTCGTCGTGCGCGGCAAGGGCGGCGAGGTGAAGGCCTTCTACAACGTCTGTCGCCACCGCGGCTCGCGGCTCTGCCGCCATGACGCCGATGCCCCTCCGGGCGACCCGCGGCTGTCGGTCAAGCAGCTCGGGCAATCGGGTAACTCTCCGGTGTTCCGCTGCCCGTATCACGCCTGGACCTATGACACCGAGGGCAGCCTGATCTACGCCTACGGCATGCAGGACGACTTCAACCCGGCCGAGAATGGGCTCCTTCCATGCCATATGAATATCGAGTCGGGGAATATCTTCATCAACATGTCGCGCCAGGCGGAGCCGCCGGATTTCGATACCGAGGTGGCGCAGCTGCGCCGCCTCGGCGAACGCTACGGCATGGCCGACCTGCAGATCGGCGCCCGCGATCAGTACGTCATCAAGGCCAACTGGAAGCTGGCGATCGAGAACTTCCTGGAGTGCTACCACTGCGGCCCAGCGCACGCGTCGCTGGTGACCACCCACCACTGGGACGAAGAGGGTACTCGCGAGCAGTGGGCGGAGCGCTCCGCCAAGGTGCGCGACTGGGCGCCCGACGCGGGCCGCCAGCGTTACTACGGCGATAACGTCGAGGGCGCTCAGGCCACAGGCATGGGCGGCGGCATGGGCGGTGGCGATTCCGACAGCACCGCCGAGGACGGCCCCTGGCCGTCGACCTCCGGGATGCTCAATCCGGGTTTCGTGACCGGGTCGATGGACGGCAAACCGGTGGCGCCGCTGCTGCCCAACATCAAGGAATGGGGCCACCAGAGCAGCGTGGTCACTACCGGCTGGTCAACTGGCTACTGGCAGTGCTACGACGACCACATTGCCGTAGCGCGCTTCACGCCGCGCGACGTCGACCACACCGACGCCGAGATCATCTGGCTGGTGCACCCCGACGCCGTTGCCGGCCGCGACTTCGAGCCTGACGACGTCAAGGCGTTGTGGCACGTCACGATCCAGGAGGACAACTGGATCACCGCCAACAACCACAACGGCATCCGTTCGGGTGCCTACGGATCGGGGCGCTACTCCGGCAGCGAGCTCAGCCTGGTCGCCTTCATGGACTGGTACATGAACGAGGTGGTGCCAGCCGGTTAGGCGCGACCCCGATCCCGACGTCCCGCGCAGGAGCCTGCAGGTGCGGTTTACTCTAACGGTCAACGGCAGCCCCGAAACTGTCGACGCTGAGCCGGACGCGCCGTTGCTGTGGGTGCTGCGTGATCACATCGGGCTCACCGGCACCAAGTTCGGCTGCGGTCTGGGGATCTGTCGGGCCTGCACGGTTCACATCAACGGTGAGCGCGCGCTGAGCTGCCAAACAGCCATCAGCGACGCTGCGGGCGGCGCCGTCACGACCATCGAGGGCCTCGCCGCGATGCGCCACGCGCTGCTCGATGCCTGGGTCGAGGAACAGGTACCTCAGTGTGGTTACTGCCAACCGGGGATGATCATGAGCGCCGCTGATCTGCTGGCACGCAACAAGCAGCCGAGCCGCGAGGAGATTGTCGCCCACATGCAGAACATCTGCCGCTGCGGCACCTATCCGCGCGTCATCCGGGCCATCCAGCGCGTCGCGGCGGGCTCGGCTTGATACACACCCCGGAGGCCGAGGGCAGCCGAGACGATCCGCACCTGAGCCGACGAAGTGTGCTGCAGACGGCAGCTGGCCTGACCTTCGGGCTCGTCGTCGGGGTTCCGGGCAACCCGTTTCGCACGGATAGTGCGGCCGCGGTGACCTCGGAGTCGTTCTCACCCAACGTCTGGGCCAACATCGCACCCGACGGAACCATCACCATCCTCGCCCCCGCCGACGAGATGGGCCAGGGCTCGATGACCGCGTTGCCGATCATCTTCGCCGAGGAGCTCGATGCCGAATGGGACGACGTGCGCATCGAGCTCACTCCATCGCGGGACGAGCCCTACGGCAATCCCGGCTACTACGGCCTGCTGATGACCGAATCGAGCGCCGCGGTGGCCGGTTACTATGATGTGCTGCGGCACCACGGCGCGCAGGCTCGCCGGGTGCTGCTCGATAGCGTGGCCGCCCGCTGGGGCGTGCCGGTGGCCGAGCTCACCACCGAGCCGAGCGCTGTCGTACACCCCAGCAGCGGGCGCCGCATCAGCTATGGAGACGTCGCGGCCGATGCGCAGCTCCCCGCCAGCATGCCCGAGATCACCGTCGCTGACCTCAAGGATGTGGCCGACTTCCGTCTCATCGGCCACGATCTGCCGCGTCGCGATATTCCGTCGAAGGTCGCCGGGACGGCGCAGTACAGCATTGACGTGAGCCCTCCGGGAATGCTGTATGCAACCGTGACCCGGTCACCGGTTGCCGGTGGCTCGGTGCGCCGTGTCGACGACCAGGCGGCCCGCGCCGTGCCCGGCGTGCTCGAGGTGGTTCCGCTGCCCTATGGGATCGGGGTAGTGAGCGCGACATACGAGGGAGCAATCGCCGGCGGTGCGAAGCTCGACATTGAGTGGAGTGGCGCGCCAGGCGATGACTTCGACTCCGCCGCGGAGCTCGAAGCGCACATGGAGATCGCCCGCGATCAGCCGCCGCGGGAGGCCGAGGCGCCGGCCCAGGCAAGCGTCTATGAGCGCGAGTACCGTACGGACTTTCTGTACCAAGCGCAGATGGAGCCGCTCAACACCGTCGCCGAGGTAAGCGAAGATGGTTCGAGCGTCGAGATCTGGGCCGGGACTCAGGCCCCGACGCACCTGATCCACTCCGTTTCGGAGGCGCTCGGAATTCCCACCGAGAGCGTCGAGCTGCACCGCATGTTCCTGGGCGGTGGGTTCGGCCGTCGCAGCGACCTGGACCACGATTGGGCCATCGACGCCGCGCTTCTCTCGCGCGCTGCGGGTCGACCGGTCAAGTCGATTTGGACTCGCGAGCACGATGTCCAGTTCGGTCGCTTCAAGCCGATCAGCGCCCACTGCGTGCGCTGCGGCGTCGACGATCAAGGGCGGATCGTGGGCTGGAATCACCGCGCCGTGGGAGAGGACGTGATGAGCCGTGTCGATCCGCGCCTGAGCGCCGCGGTGCGCGACGGCACACCCCAACAGCACGCTGCTGTCACCTGGGGCAAGGGTGCGGAGTTCGGCTACGATTTCGACCGCGCCTCGCAGCGGGTTCGTCGCGCCATCCCGGCTCGCATCTCGTGGATGCGCGGCGTCTCGTCAGCGCAGCAGGAGTTCGCCGCCGAGAGCTTCATCGACGAGGTGGCGGTCGCCGAGGGAGTCGATCCAGTGGAGTTCCGCATGCGGTTCTTGCGGTCCGAGCGGGGGCGCAAGGTGTTGCGTGCCGTAGCCGACCTGGCGAGTTGGGAATCGCCTGGCGGCAGGGCTCTGGGTGTCGCTTACACGCCCTCCTTCGGCACCATCATGGCGACGATCGCAGAGGTGACGGTTGATGAGCAACGGGGGTCGATTCGCGTGCCGAACGTCTGGATGGCCGTTGATCTCGGAATTGCCATACAGCCGCGCAACGTCGTCGGGCAGATCGAGGGCGCGGTGATCTACGGCGCGAGCAACGCGCTGCTGGAGCGCATCACGATGAAAGCGGGCAAGGTCGAGCAATCGAACTTCCATGACTACGCCGTCATGCGCATGACCGACGCTCCCGAGATTCACGTCGAGCTGATCGGCAACGACCGCCCGCCGATGGGTATCGGCGACCGTGCTGTGCTCGGTGTCGCCCCGGCGATCGCGAACGCGTTCAGCGCCCTGAGCGGTCGGCGCTTACGCCACATGCCTTTCAACCGGCAGCGAGTGCGCGACGCGTTGGCGATGTGAGTTAGTTGAGACGGCGTCTCAGGTTATACTCGGCCACCCTCAGGAATCCACGTGACCTTCTCTAGTTGCCGGAGAGCATCCGCATGCGCCGCCACGTTCTCGCCGTAACCACCGCCGTTGTCTTGGCGGCGACCTCCGCTTCGGCGCAGGTCGGAACCAACCCGACCCTGCTCAATCCTAATCTCGCCAGCCAGGAGGAGCTCGGAGCGGTGCCGCATGTGGGCGCCGCGGGCGCAGCGAAGATCCTCGAGGGCCGGCCGTGGCGCAGCGTCGCGGCGCTGGACGCGGCCATCTGCGCGGCGCTGAGCGACGAGCAGCGCGATGCGGTCTACGCTCGTCTCTGGCTGCCCATCAACCTGAACCACGTAGCCGACGCCGAGATCCAACTGATTCCCGGCGTTGGTCGCCGCATGGCGCATGAGTTCGAAGAGTATCGGCCCTACGCGGCGCTGGCCCAGTTCCGCCGAGAGATCGGCAAATACGTCGATGAAGACGAGGTGGCGCGCCTGGAGCAGTATGTCTTCGTGCCGTTGGACCTCAACACGGCCTCTGCGGAGCGACTCGCGACGATTCCCGGCATCGGGCCTCGGATGATCCATGAGTTCGAGGAATATCGTCCGTACGCTGCGATCGAGCAGTTCCGCCGAGAGATCGGCAAGTACGTCGATGAAGACGAGGTGGCGCGGTTCGAGCGCTACGTCACCATCGTGCCGTGACCTCGTCGGCCCGACCGGTCCCTGTGGCGCTAGGGAGCGGCGCCACCACTGCCGACGGACTTCGCCGCGGTGTGCTCGTTATCATCCTGTTCGGTAGCATCGGAATGCTCCTCGAGCTGTTGCTGATAGGGCATACGGAGGACTGGTGGCAGATTCTTCCGCTGGCGTTGCTGGGCGGCGTGATCCTCGCGGCTGCCTCTGCCTGGTTCATATCCAGCCGTAGGGCGCTGACAGCGCTGCGCCTGGTGATGTGGGCGTGCGTTCTCGGCGGCCTGACCGGCCAGTGGCTGCACTACTCAGGCAACGTCGAGTTCGAGCGGGAGATGTACCCCAACCTTGCCGGTATGGAGCTGTTCCAGGAGTCGATGAGCGGCGCCACTCCGGTCCTTGCGCCGGGCACGATGACCGTGATCGGTCTGCTCGGATTGGTGTTTGCGTGGCGGCACCCCTCCTCGAAACCGGGAGCTACATCATGAGCAGGAAACGTATCGCCGCTGTCGCCATCGCCCTTGCCGCCACCTTGCCGGCGTCGGGGTTCGCTCAGGGTGAGGGGGCCGTGTTGCTGCGGGCTGCGCGGCTGATCGACGGGCTGGGCAACGTCATTGAGCCGGGCCGGATCCTGATCGACGGAGAACGCATAGCGGCGGTTGGCGCGGAGCTTGCGGTGCCGGCTGGCGCGCGGACGATCGATCTCGGTGACGCCACCATACTTCCGGGCCTCATTGACCTGCACACTCACCTCACATCTGAGGTCGGGGTGCACTGGGAGGAGGTGCTGGTCACCACGACTCCTGGCGAGTCGGCGTTGTACGGCGCCGCCAACGCTCTGGCGACGCTGCGTGCTGGTTTCACGACGGTTCGCGACATGGGGCCGGAGTGGCCCTACACCGACGTCGATCTTCGCAATGTGATCGACGCCGGAGTGCTCCCCGGACCGCGCCTGCAGGTGGCGGGAAGCTACGTCTCGGTGACCGGCGGGGCGGGAGATGCTCGCCAGTTCTCCCACTACGTCGACGTGCCGTCGGTGCGGAACCTGGCAGACGGCGTCGACGCCGTACGCGCCGCGGTTCGCGCCAACTTCAAGTACGGCGCCAACTTCACCAAGATCCTCGCCACCGGGGCGGTGCTGTCGCGGGGGATCTCCCCGGGTGCCCAGCAATACTCCGATGAGGAGTTGATCGTCGCGGTGGAGGAGACGACCCGCCGGGAGGGATTCGTCGCGGCCCACGCGCACGGCGCCGAGGGCATCAATGCGGCCATCCGTGCCGGGGTCCGCACCATCGATCACGGCTCGATGATGGATGACGAGGGCCTGGAGATGCTTGCCGCCAGCGATTCCACTTTCTACGTTCCGACCCTGTACGTCGGCGTGATCATTCCGCGCGACGGACCCAGCCTCGGAATTCCCCAGGCGCAGATCGATCGATCGATCGAGATGATGGTGTTTCGCAACGCCACCTTCCGCCGTGCCGTGGAGCGTGGGCTGAAGATCGGCTTCGGCACCGATGCCGGCGTATTCGAGCACGGGCACAACGCGCGCGAATTTCAGGAGCGCACCGAGAATGGCGAGAGCGAGCTCGACGCGATCACCTCGGCGACCAGCGTGTCAGCGATGATCATGGGCTGGGAGGATCGCGTTGGCAGCCTCGAGGCGGGAAAGCTCGCCGACGTGATCGCCGTGCGCGGTAGCCCACTGGACAACATCACCAGGATGGAGCGCGTGATGTTCGTTATGAAGGGCGGCGAGGTCTACCGCGACGACCGCTAGCCGAATCTGAGGACGTCGCCCGATGCGTGTGGAAGGGCGCCGTCGAGGGTTTCAGGGGCGTGTCTCCGCGGATCATGTCGGCAGCCTTCTCGGCGATCATCAACACCGGCGCGTAGATATTGCCGTTGGTGATCGACGGCATGGCCGAGGCGTCCACCACGCGAAGACCCTCCAGACCGTGCACCTGGAGCTCGGCGTCGGTCACCGCGCCGTCGTCGGTGCCCATCCGGCAGGTACAGCTCGCATGATAGGCGCTCTCGCCTTCGCGGGCGATGAAGCGCAGGATCTGCTCGTCTGTTTCGACATCGTCGCCGGGCACCAGCTCCGCTCCCCGGAACGGCTCGAAGGCCGGTCGGGTCATGATGCGGCGCGTGCATCGAACGGCCTCGACCCACTCGCGCCGATCCTGCTCGGTGGAGAGATAGTTGAATCGAATCGAGGGATGCTCGTGCGGGTCGGACGAGCGGATGCGCACCCATCCGCGCGCGTCGGAAAGGGTGGGGCCGACGTGCACCTGGTAACCGTGGCCCGGATTAGGGGCTGAACCGTCGTAGCGGATGGCGATGGGAAGGAAGTGGAACTGCACGTTGGGAATCTCTACCTGGTCGTTACTTCGAATGAAGCCACCGCCCTCGAACTGGTTGCTGGCGCCGATGCCGCAGCGGCCGAAGAGCCATTGGGCGCCGATCCATGGCTGACGCCACCAGCTCAACGCCGGGTAGAGGCTCACCGGCTGGGTGCAGGCGTACTGCACGTAGACCTCCAGATGGTCCTGGAGATTCTCGCCCACGCCGGGCAGATCCTGGATCACCTCGATCCCCAGTTTCCTGAGCCGGTCGGCGGGACCCACACCGGACAGCTGAAGCAACTGCGGCGAGTTGATGGCGCCACCGCAGCAGATGATCTGGCTACCGTGCGCGGTGTGCTTCCTGCCGCCGCGTTGATACTCGACTCCTACCGCCCGCCGCCCATCGAAGAGGATGCGCGTGGTCAGTGCCCCGCTCTTCAGGGTCAGGTTCTGGCGGCTCTTGACGGGATGGTAGTAAGCGCGCGCCGCGCTCCAGCGCCGTCCCCTGTAGGTGGTGCGGTCGAAGCTCGAGAACCCCTCCTGCTGGTAGCCGTTCACATCCACGGTAAGCGGGTATCCGGCCTGCTGGGCGGCGGCGAAGAACGCCGCGACAAGCGGGTTGCCGTCACGCGGAGTGGTCAGATAGAGCGGCCCGGAGTCGCCGTGGTAGGCGTCGCCGCCCGACAGCCGGTGCTCCAGGCGGCGAAAATAGGGCAGGCAGTGGGCGAAGTCCCAGCTCCCCAGTTCCGGCTCACGTCCCCATCTCTCGTAGTCGAGCGGGTTGCCGTGGATCCAGACCATGCCGTTGATCGAGCTGGAGCCGCCCAGCACCTTCCCGCGAGGCTGGTATATCCGCCGGCCCCCCATTCCGGGCTCTGGATCGGAGTCGTACCACCAGTTGTAGGTGTGCCCCGCCAGTGGCCAGGCCAGCGCAGCGGGCATGTGGAGGCGGAAATCCCAGCGGCGGTCGATTGGGCCTGCCTCCAGCACCAGCACCCGGACGGACGAGTCTGTGCTGAGGCGATTGGCCAACACGCATCCGGCGGAGCCGCCGCCAACAATGACGATGTCCCAGGTCCTTTCTTGGCTCGCTGTGCGCTCAAACACGCGCCGACTCTATCAAGCCCGGGTCAGCGACCACGGAGCGACTTCGCCCGATCGGTGACAGTTCATGCACTTGACTGCCATTAGCGGCCCCACATCTTCTGTCCACGTCGGCACGGACTGTGGCGGCGACTGAGCACCCCGGCCGGTGGGAGCGACCGGGCCCGGCCCCGAGCTCGCGGCTAGCGCGACGCTACCAGCGTAGAGCGCAGCAGAAAGAACGAATCCGACTGCCAGCGCTCGTTTCACCGAGGCCTCCGCGGAGCTGTTGGGTTGTATGGTCGCCCACGATCGACGGCGAGAGCAGCATCACCCTGATGATAGCCACGAAGTCGCCGGAGTGTCCAATGGGCGAGACGGAATCCCTACCTCGCCTGTTCCCAGGTAGGGTAATGTCTCGGGGTTTACTAGGAGCTTGCGGAAACGCTGAGGCAGGAATCGGAGAGGCAGGTGACGAAATCGGTTCTGAGCATGCTGGCTGGCATCGTCGCCCTTACGGGAGTGGCGTTGGCGGCCGATACCACGCCATCGGGGCCCTCCCAGATCACGGCGGAGGACGGTGTGTACACGGCCGAGCAGGCAGAGCGCGGTCAACGTGCCTACGAGCGCGAGTGCGGCACTTGTCACGGGGTCGATCTTCGCGGCGGAGAAACCTCCATCAGCCTCATGGGCAGAGACTTCATGCAGTACTGGGATCAGGAGTCGCTGGGCATCCTGTACGGGGTTATTCAGGAAACCATGCCCGAGGACGATCCAGGCCGTCTTTCGCCGCAACAGACCGTTGACTTGATCGCCATGATTCTGAGCGCCAACCGGTTGCCGACGGGCGCCGAAGAGCTGCAGCCCGATCCCGACCCGTTGTTCGACGTGCCGCTGACGGCCGCCGGAGAACGACAGTGAGCGGCCGCGTTATGGTCGCCGGTCTGATGAGCTTGCTGGCCACTGCCGTGGCCGTCGGTGGGGCCCAGACCGGTGCTACTGGTGGCGAGTGGCACTACTACGGTGGGGATGCAGCAAGCACTCGCTATGCGCCGCTCGACCAGATCGATCGCCACAACGTCAACGATCTTCAGATTGCCTGGCGCTGGAAGGCCCACAACTTCGGTCCCCGGCCAGAGTTCAACTACCGCACCACGCCGCTGATGGTGAACGGCGTGCTGTATGCGACCGCCGGGACTCGGCGCGCCGTGGTGGCGATCGACGCAGCAAGCGGCGAGACGCTCTGGGCCTACCGCATCGACGAGGGCGAGCGCGGCGCCAGCGCGCCGCGCCCCCACTCTGGCCGCGGTGTGGCGTATTGGTCCGACGGCGATAAGGAAACCATCTTCCTGATCACGCCGGCTTACAACCTGGTGGCACTGAGCGCCAGGACCGGCCGCCCGGTGCCGGACTTCGGTATCGACGGCATCGTCGATCTCAGGCGTGGGCTGGACCGCGATATCGACATCGATACCGCCCGAATTGGCTCGAGCTCGCCGGCCATCGTAGTCGGCGACGTAGTTGTCGTCGGGAATGCCTTTCCGGCCGGTAGCAGGCCGCCCACCAAGGAGATGATGGCCGGGCACATACGCGGCTACGACGTAAGAACAGGCGAGCGCCTGTGGATCTTCCACACCATTCCCGAGCCGGGCGAGTTCGGCCACGATACGTGGGAGCAGGGTTCCGCCAGCTACACCGGCAATGTCGGTGTTTGGACGACGTTCTCGGCGGATCCTGAGCTCGGCTACGTGTACCTGCCGCTCGAGGCCCCCACCGGTGACTTCTACGGCGGACATCGCCTCGGGGACAATCTCTTTTCTCAGAGCTTGGTGTGTCTCGACGCCAAAACCGGTGAGCGCGTGTGGCACTACCAGACAGTTCGCCATGGCATTTGGGACTACGATCTGCCGGCGGCCCCGATCTTGCTCGACATCAACGTCGACGGTCGTCCGATCAAGGCCGTTGCTCAGGTCACCAAGCAGGCGTTTACCTTCGTGTTCGATCGCATCACGGGGGATCCTGTCTGGCCGATCGAGGATCGCGCGGTTCTGCAAACTGACGTTCCTGGCGAGCGCACCGCGCCGACGCAGCCGTTTCCAACCAAACCGGCGCCGTTCGATCGCCAGGGTGTGACTATCGACGATCTGATCGACTTTACGCCGGAGCTGTTCGAGGAGGCCAAGGAACTGGCGTCGAACTTCCGCCTCGGGCCGCTCTTCACGCCGCCTTCGCTCATCGAGGAGGACGGGACCAAGGGTACCCTGGTGCAGCCGGGAAGCCTGGGCGGGGCCAACTGGCCGAGCGCGGCGGCTGATCCGGAGACCGGCATTCTCTATGTCGGCTCGGCCACCGAGCCTGACGTCTTCGGACTCTGGGCCGATCCCGAGAACTCCAACATGAGGTACGTACTCGGGACCGGATTGAGGCTCCCACAGGGAGGTGGCCCGCGCGGCCTACCGTTGCTCAAACCACCTTGGGGCCGGGTTACCGCCATCGATCTGAATACCGGCGAGCACGTCTGGATGAAGCCGAACGGCGACACCCCCGACTACGTTCGCGACCATCCGGCGCTCCGCGGGCTCGATATTCCGGCCACCGGCCGCGCCGACCGCTCCGCACCGCTGGTTACCAAGACCCTGCTATTCGTAGGAGAAGGATCCGGTCTGTACGCTGGCTTCGGCTCCGGCGGCAACAAGTTGCGCGCCTACGATAAGCTCACCGGCGAGGTCCTTGCCGAGTTCGAGCTGCCGGCCAACCAGAGCGGTGTGCCGATCACCTACATGCACGAGGGTAAGCAGTACATCGTGCTCGCGGTCGGTGCGGCCGGGCATCCCGGTGAGCTCGTGGCGCTCACACTGGAATAGTCACCAGCAGGAGCTCCGACGGTCCATCGTCTGCTCCAATTGACTTCTACCGCCGTAACTATGATCCTCCTCGAGGGAACGGGTGCTCGCGGATCCCACGCTCGGAGGCGGTGCCGCGACCATGGTGGAACGGCCTAGGGAACCATTCATGCGCAGGTTGACATCGGGCGCTTTCGTCGCAGCTTCACTGGTCGCGGGAGTCGGCATGTCCCTTTCGGCGACGCCTTCGTCGCAGCTACCGTTCGCCCCCGAAAGCGCCGCCGGCACGACCGTGACTCCGGCGTTCGAGGGCTGGTACGAGAACCCCGATGGCACCTTCAACCTTTCCTTCGGGTACTACAATCGCAATACCGAAGAGGTGCTCGAGATTCCCCTCGGGCCGAATAACTTCATCGAGCCGGCGCAGTTCGATGGCGGCCAGCCGACCCATTTCCAGCCGCGCCAGAACTGGGGCGTGTTCGTCGTCAAGGTGCCGGCTGATCACGGCGATACGAAGGTCTACTGGACGCTGAAGATCCGTGGCGAGACATTCTCGGTCCCGGGCCATCTCAAGACCGACTGGCAGATCGACGCACTGGCCGGCGAGGCGGGCTCAGGCAACACGCCACCGGTGCTCAGGTTTGGCCGAGCCGAGGGCGCAGGGCCCGCGGGTGTGATGGGTCCCCCGCTGACCGTTTCGGTTCGAACACCGTTGACGGTGACGGTTTGGGCCCGCGACGATGGCAAGCCGTCGTCGAGAGCAGGCCGCCCAGGGGCGGAGGACATTCCGATAACCCTGACCTGGTTCAAGCACCAGGGCCCGGGAGACGTGACTTTCGAGCCGCCGAGCGCTGAGCTTCCGGTAAGCGGCGCCAAGATGGCCACGGCGGCGACCTTCAGCTTGCCGGGGGAGTACCTGCTCCGGGTGCGGGCCAACGACGCATCTGGGTACGGATCGGCGATCTTCGCATCCGCAGGGCACGCGCAATGCTGCTGGAGCAATGGCTTCGTGAAAGTAATGGTGAATCCCTAAGGGAGATGAACGTGATGAGAACAGCCCGGCTAGGTCGTCGTTGTGGCGTTGTGATAGGAACTGTGCTGCTGGCTGCATTGGTGATCCCTCAGGGCTACGCGGCGTCCCAGGAACAGACGGTCGTGGCCGATGCCGCCATGCGGCCTGCCGAGGCGCCCGATTCGGTCACCTACGCGAAGCACGTCGCTCCGATCTTGCAGCGCAACTGCCAGATCTGTCATCAGCCTGATTCCATCGCCCCGATGGCGCTGATGACCTATGACGAGGTGCGAGCCTACGCACCGATGATCAAGGACAGGGTCGAGCGGCGGATGATGCCACCGTGGCATATCAATCGCTCGGTCGGCATTCAGAAGTTCAAGAACGATCGCGGCCTTACGGTCGAGGAGATTGCCACGGTCAGCGCCTGGGTCGATGCGGGCGCCCCATTCGGCGACGCGGCCGACATGCCTCCGCCGGTCGAGTTTCCTGATCCCGATACCTGGCGGCTGGTTGACGAGTTCGGCGAGCCGGACCTCATCATTCCGTCGGAGCCGTACACCCTGGCTGCGGTGACCCAGGACAAGTGGTTCCGTCCGACGACCCCCACCGGGGTGACCGAGCCGCGCTGGGTCAGGGCGATCGAGATTCGCCCGGTCGGCAAGGACGCCCGCACGATCGTGCACCACGTTCTCGCCTTCCTCCAACAGGAGGACGACGGCGAGGACGCGATGAGTGCCGGAACGGTGGTTACCAGCACCCGCGGAGCGATGGGTGGGCCGGGTCTGTTCATGGAGTGGGCAGTCGGTAAGGCTGGCGAGATCTTCCCGGAAGGTGCCGGCAAGGTCATGTTGCCGGGGTCGCACATCGGATGGGAGCTGCACATGCACGCCATGGGCAAGGAGGTCAAGGACGCCCAGGTAGAGCTCGGCGTCTGGTTCTACGACAAGGGCAACGAGCCCAGGAATCGCACACGGCTTAATTTCTGGGACGCCCGCGGTCGAACCGGCATCGATATCCCGCCCGGCGAGGTCGCGATTACCCAGCAGCACCGCGTGATCAAGTGGCCGGCACGCCTGGAGAACTTCCAGCCGCACATGCACATGCGTGGCAAGGCGATGCAGATGGCGGCGATCTACCCCGACGGTCGCCAGGAGGTCCTGAGTCTGGTCGACAACTTCCAGTGGCAGTGGCACGTCAACTATGTCTACGCCGACGATGTCGCCCCGCTGATACCTGCAGGTACGACGATCGTCCTCACCGCATGGCACGACAACACGGCCGACAACCCCAACAACCCCGATCCCGAGCAGTGGGTCGGGTGGGGCGACCGGACCGTCGACGAGATGGCCCACGCCTGGGTTGACGTGACCTACCTCCAGCAGGAGGAGTACGACGAGATCGTCGATCGTAGGAGGGCTGCCGGCGAGGCAACGGAGCCGGAGTGATCTTCGCCGGCGGCGCCACCGCCGGTGCCGACTCGCCGTAACCAGGCCCACCCTACTTCCACCACGGCCTGCTAGGACACTAGTGCCCTGTAACAGATGATCGTTGCATATCGTGGTGGCGAAATGGGTCCGAACGCCAGGCGCGACGACGAGACGATGTTTGCCCATCGTCGAGGAGGAGCAACGCCGTAGACGGGCCGATTTCGCCGCAATCCTCTGGACAGATGGGCAGTTGCGGGCGATATCGGCGTTGCGCCTCGTCGACGATGCCCACTGCATCACCTTCCTCCCCGCGCCTTGATCTCTCCCGCAAATCCCATCTGCGATATGCAACGATCATCTGTTACAGGCCACTAGACGAGCCCGCCGCCGCAGATCAGCAACTGGCCGGTGATGTAGTTCGACTCCGGCGTGCAGAGCAGATACACGGCGCCGGCAGCCTCCTCCGGGGTGCCGGGGCGTCCCAACGGGATGAACTGGGGCGCCGCGTTGAGTAGCTGCCGGTTGGCTCCGGCCTTGATCGTTCGCCCCTCTATCTCGATGAGGGCGTCCTCGTCGCCCCATGGCTTGGTCAGGCGCGTCGAGATCAGCCCGAACGCCACTGCGTTGACGTTGACCCTGTAGCGTCCCCATTCCTTCGCCATCGCTCGCGTCAGGCCGAGGATGCCCGCCTTCGCGGTGGAGTAGTTGGCCTGTCCGGCGCCGCCGCCGGTGCCGGCGATCGACGAGATGTTGACGACCTTGCGGAACACTTCCTCACCGGCCGCGGTCTCGGCCTTGGCGGTTGGACGGATGAACTCCGCTGCGGCGCGCAGGATACGGAAGGGTGCCGTCAAGTGGACATCCATGATCGCCTGCCATTGCTCATCGGTCATCTTCTGGATGACGCCATCCCAGGTGTACCCGGCGTTGTTGACGACGATGTCGAGGCCGCCGTAGCTCTCGATCGCGGCGGCTACGAAGCGGTCGCCAAAGTCCGCGTCGGTGACGTTGCCGACGCAGGCGGTGGCCTCTCCGCCGGCACCGTGGATCAGCGCCACAGTTTCCAGAGCGGGATCCTCATCGAGATCGTTTACCACCACGCAGGCCCCTTCGGCGGCCAGCTTGCAGGCGATCGATCTGCCGATGCCGCGGCCGCTTCCCGAGACCAGCGCAACCTTGCCTGACAGCGTGCGCATCTTTTTCTCTTCTCTTTGTTGTGAGGCCGCGGCAGATGCGCAGCAGACCTCAGCTTGGTGGAGTGCGGGTCAGTTGCCGTATGTCGACGGCGAACGAATAGAGCAACAGCAACAACGCCCCGGCCGATAACGTCGACGCCAGGGTGGCGGGAACGGCTGGCCCGAGGCAGATCAACAATACGACGCCTTGAGCTACGCAGATCGCTCTGCGTCGCAGACTTGGATACAGCTCGCCTCGCAAGCTCGGCCAGATGCCGCCGGCAGCGACGAACAGGTAGCGGGTCGCGCCGATAAGCAGGACCCACGGCCCCACCTTGCTGCTCGTCCACACCAGCACCGACAAGGCCAGCACCATGAAGGCATCGAGCTCCATGTCGAAATGGCCGCCGAAATTGGTGCAGGTGGCATGGCGACGAGCCAGCCATCCGTCGGCTCCGTCCAGCAACAGCGCCGCCGCACCGACGGCGATAATCCACCAGTAGTCACGCTGCCCCAGCGTCGCCGGATACAGCGCCAGCGCGGCGAGCGGCACCACCAGAGTGGATCGACCCAGAGTCAGGCGATTTGCCAGCCCGATACCGGGTGCGGGAAGGTCGTCAGGAACGGATCGCAACACTACCGCGCACTCGAGGGCGTAGAGTGTCAGCGCGTACAGTACGTAGCCGGGCCCTAGCCCGACAACGGTCGCGACGCCGGCTGCCACCGCAAGCAGCGGCAGCAGTCCGAGCGCCAGGTCGATGGCGGCGCGGCGTGCGATGTTGTTCGATGGCGGGGTTTCGCCCAGAGGATCCTCGACGGTAGTCAGAGGTTGCACAACTGTTCCGAGAGCGTCAGAACGATGTCAGAAACGCATGCAGCTCGCCAATTCTGGATCCAGGCTCCCGGACGGGGAGAGATTCGGCAGGTCAGGCTGCCAGCAGCAGGCGACGGAGATGTCCTCGTACGGACGCGCTATTCGGCCATCAGCCGCGGCACAGAGACCCTTGTGTTCCGTGGGGAGGTTCCAACGTCTCAATATGAGGCGATGCGGGCGCCCTTCCAAGAAGGTGAGTTTCCTGCTCCGGTCAAGTACGGGTATGGCAGCGTCGGGGAGGTTATCGACGGTCCGGAGTCGCTGCGAGGACGGAATGTCTTCGTACTCTACCCGCACCAGGATCTCTACTGGGTTCCTGCCGGTAGCGTCACTCCTCTGCCGGACGGTGTTCCCATCGAGCGCGCCGTGCTCGGCGCGTATATGGAAACGGCGGTCAACGCCATGTGGGACGGTCGTCCCGCGGTCGCAGACCGGGTGGTCGTCGTTGGCGCCGGGGTGTTGGGCTTGTTGACGGCCTGGCTGTGCCGTCAGGTGCCCGGCACGCAGGTGTCGGTCTTGGATATCGACCCTGAGCGTGAGCCGGTTGCCCGGGAGCTCGGCTTGGACTTTCTCCATGAGCCGCCCGAGGCGGCAGATGCCGATCTTGTCTTCCACGCCAGTGGCCGACCGGCGGGGCTACGTTCGGCGCTTGCAGCTGCTGGTGTGGAGGGAACGATCGTCGACGTGAGCTGGTACGGCAGCGTCGACGTCGCGTTGCCGCTCGGGGAGGCATTTCACTCGCGCCGGCTGAGCATCAAGAGCAGCCAGGTGGGCCGCCTGCCGCCGGAACGGACACCGCGGTGGAGTCGTGAGCGGCGCATGAGGATGGCGCTCCGACTCCTCGGTGATCCGACCCTCGATGTGCTGATTAGCGGAGAGAGTGACTTCGATGAGCTGCCCGAGGTGCTCGAGCAGCTCAGTGTCAATCCGGCGGGTGCCTTGTGCCACCGTATTCGTTATACGACATCCTGAGGTGCTGAGCTTATCGAGTCTGGTTCTGGCAGAGCAGTGCCGGACCGGCCGCGACGGCGGGAGATACGAGCCGTGTACAGCCTGAATGTTCGAGACCATTTCATGATCGCGCATAGCTTCAGGGGCGAGGTGTTCGGCCCGGCGCAAGGCCTCCACGGGGCGACCTACGTGGTGGATGCCACGTTTCGACGGGCCGACCTCGACCCGGATGGTCTCGTCGTCGACATCGGCCTGGCCGCGCAGCAGCTCCAGCTGGTCCTGAGCAAGCTGAACTACACCAACCTGGACGACGATCCGGCATTGGAGGGGAAGAACACCACAACCGAGTTTCTGGCACGGGAGATCTTCGACCGACTGGTTACGGCGCTGCACGCAGGCAAGTTGGGGGAGACGGCTCGCCAGATCACCCAGCTGACCGTCACCCTCAGCGAGTCGCACGTCGCCTGGGCCAGTTATGAGGGCGATGTCTGACCGTCCAGAGCTGTATCTGGTTGTTCCGGGATCCCTGGCCCGACGCACCGGTGGGACGATCTACGACGCTCGGATGGCAGCCTCGCTTCAGCAGCTGGGCTGGCGGGTCAACGTGCGCAACCTCGAAGGTCGCTTTCCAGACGCCGATGCGGCGGCTCGAGAGAGCTTGCGGCGAGCGCTTTCCGAGGCGCCGTCCGGGGCCCGCGTGATGATCGATGGATTGGCGATGGGAGCTCTTCCCGACGTCGTCCGCGCGCATGGCGATCGGTTGCGGATCTTGGCACTGGTGCATCATCCGCTCGCCGACGAGACGGGGCTGTCGGTGAAGGAACAGGAGCGATTCGCCGTTCTGGAGCAGGCCGCGCTGCAGGCCTGCTGTGGGGTGGTGGTGACCAGCGAGTTCACCGCGCGGCGGCTGCGAGGCCTGGGAGTCGCAGCCGGCAAAGTACGGGCGGTGCACCCCGGGACTGAGCCTGCCCGATTGGCCGCCGGGCCCGGAACCGAGTGCCCGCCGCGGTTGCTGAGCGTCGGCTCGGTGATTCCCCGCAAGGGACACGACGTTCTGGTGGACGCTCTCTCGAAATTGCGGCACTTGCCGTGGAGCTGCGTCTGCGTGGGCAGCCTGAGCCACGCACCCGAATACGCTGAGGCGGTGACCGATCAGGTCGCCGACAGGGAGCTCGACAAGCGGATCGATCTGGTGGGGGAATGCGACGGAGATTCGCTGGACGCGTACTACCACGGCAGCTCGCTTTTCGTGCTGGCCTCGCACTACGAGGGCTTCGGCATGGCGCTGAGGGAGGCTGTGGCACGTGGGCTTCCGGTGGTCAGTACCATCGGTGGGGCTATCCCGGAAGCAGTGCCCGCCGAGGCTGCGGTGTTGGTCTGCCCGGGCGACGCGGTGGCCCTGGCCAAGGGGCTGGAGCATCTGCTTTCCGGTCCCGAAGGACTAGAGCGCCGCACCGATCTGGCCGCTGCAGCTCGCCGTGCCGCGGCCCGCTTGCCGGGCTGGGATCGTGCCGCAGGCGCATTCGCCGAAGCGCTCCTCGAGTTGGCGCCGGAAGACTCGTCGATTTCGCGGCGGCCGTTGCCGGTCAACCACGTGGAGAGCTTCGCCGCCGAGTGGCTGGCGTTGCGCGAACCGGTCGACCATCGTTCGCGAGCCGACGATCTGGCGATCCGCTTGCAGGTCGCCTGGCAGCAGCAAGGGTGGTCGCGCATCGTCGATTTGGGGAGCGGTACGGGCTCCAATCTGCGGTACCTGTCTCCGCGGCTGGCGTTGCCGCAAGGATGGACGCTCATCGATCACGACCCCGACCTGCTGGCGCACGCGGTTAGTCCAGGGCCCGAACATCAGGTGTTGCGGGTCAGCGGGGATCTGGTCGACGATGGCCTGGCCGCCGCCGCCACGGCGCATCTGGTTACCGGCTCTGCCCTGCTCGATCTCGTATCGGAGCCGTGGCTATGCCGTCTCGTGAACACTTGCCGGACCAGATCGGCAGCTGCGTACTTCGCCCTGAGCTACGACGGTGACTTTCGCTTCTCGACTGCAGATGCCGGTATCACCAATGATGACGACCCCGATGACGACCTGGTGCGCGCCGCCGTCAACTCCCATCAGCTTGGCGACAAGGGCCTTGGCCCAGCGCTCGGGCCCGCTGCCGGTGGCGCGGCGGAGGAGCTCTTTCGCCACGCCGGTTATCGCACCTGGTCGTTGCCGAGCTGCTGGCAGCTCGAAGTCGATGATGCGGAGCTAGCTCTCGGCTTGATCGATGGGTGGCGCAAGGCCGCGAGGGAGCAGCGGCCCGGATCTGCTGACCGGATCGATGGCTGGGCGCAGCGCCGCCGGTGCACCATCGAGCGCGGCGGGTTCAGGCTCACCGTCGGCCACACAGATCTGCTGGCGCTGCCACGATGACCAGCCCGGCGTGAGCAAGATGCCGCCCTTCAACCACCGGCTGTTGCTCTTTCGACTCGTTGTCAGCATCGGCTTGCTCGGCCTCCTCGCGACGTATCTGGATCTGCACCTCGTCTTGGCACGCCTGGGCGGCATGGAGGCGCGATGGGTTGCCCTTGCGGTGGTGATCTCACTGTCACAGGTGGCGCTCTCGGCGTGGCGGTGGCGGTTTACCGCCGGTCGGCTCGGGTTGCGTCTGCCGCTCGTTGCCGCCATGCGCGAGTATGCGATGGGTACCTTCCTGAATCAGGTGTTGCCGGGTGGAGTAGCTGGCGATCTAGGCCGAGCCTGGCGACATGGCCGTACGTTGGTAGGTGGCCTGGAGGGTCAGGCGTGGCGCGCCGTGCTGCTGGAGCGGGCCTCGGGGCAAATCGTCATGCTGTCGATTGCCGGTGCCTCGATCGCCTGGCTGCCTCGGCCCTTCAGCGCAGACCTGCGCACTGTGCTTGTGGGCGTGTGCTTGCTGTTGGCCACCGTCGCGGCTGGGTTGATCGCCTGGGCTTACTCGCAGCGTCAGGTCTACGACTCGGTCCTCAGACGCACCTGGGTCGACGCTCGAGCCGGGCTGTTGTCGCGCCGTGCGCTGCCCGCACAACTGCTCAGCTCGACGCTGATCGTCACCTCGTACATCGCGGTCTACGTCATCGCTGCAAGGGCGGTCGGCGTGGACACTCCAGCGAGCACTCTGGTACCGCTCGTTGCGCCGGTGCTGGCGACCATGCTGATCCCAGCCACCATCGCTGGCTGGGGAGTGCGCGAGACCGGCGCCGCTCTGCTCTGGGGAGCAGCGGGGTTGCCGGTAGTCGACGGCGTCGCGATCTCGGTGGCCTACGGGCTCCTGGTGTTGGTATCCAGTCTGCCGGGGGCGGTGATTTTGATGTTCGAACCCGGGGTGAGTCAGGACGCTAGCTCAGGTCGAGATCGAACACCACGTCGTCACCGAGACTGAAGTGCCGTGCCCTTGGACGGAGCGCCTGATCAAGCGTCTCTATCGGTTCCAGCACGATCCCCCGGCAGCCTGATCCCAGCAGCAGCGGCGCCACAGCTACGTGAAGGCGATCCAGAACACCCGCCTGCAGGAAGCGCGAGACGGTAATCCCGCCACCCTCAACGAGCACGCGATTGAGGCCGCGCTGGCGCAGTGACGACAGCACGGCACACGGGTCGAATCCTTGCTCACCTGCCACCGGTAGCTCGATGACGTCGCTCGATGGCGAGCGAGGTTCTCGGCCGTTCGTCGCCTGCCGCAATACGATGGTCGGGGCAGCGCCATCGGTGAACACCTTGCTGTTCGGGTCGAGACGGTCATTCGGATCGAGAACGACACGGACAGGGTTCTCGCCCTCGGTCTTGCGGACGGTGAGCTGCGGGTCGTCTGCAGCTATCGTGCTTGCTCCCACGATGACGGCATCGACGAGCGCCCGCAGGCGGTGCAGCCGGCAAATGTCGGCCAGCCCGGTGATGAATTGCGAGTGACCGGCGACGGTGGCGATGCGACCGTCGAGGCTCTGTCCCAGCTGGCCGATCACCAGTCGATCGCGCACCTGAAGTGGCAGGTACAGCTCGAAGATATCTCGAGCCCCCTCCAGCGGCGTCGCGGAAGCCTGCCACGTACCCTCGGTGTCGACCTCGAGCCAGACGTCGTCTGCCGCGTCAGCGGAGACGCGCAGCGGCGTCTCTGGACGCACTGATCCCGGAGAGATCGCCCGCACCAGGCGCCAGGCCGTAGGTTCGTCAATGGAGCTGTTCACGGCCCTCTGTGCGCAGTTGCGGAAAACGGGCCGGCGGAACCCGCCGACGATGGCGTTGAACTCGTCTCGGCCGAGATTATCGAGTTGCCGCACACAGTCAATAGTCCCACCAGACGGTCATGGTGCGCTCAAGGCGCTCACGAACCAGTCGCGAAAAGCGTCCATGCGAGGCGGCGCGCGATTCGGATCGGGGAGGCCACCCTCGACGAAGGCCCACTCCAGGAAGGGCTCCAGAAGGGCCGGGTCGGCGGTTATCACGTGTACCGGTGAGGCGCGGCTGGCGTCTTGTCCGGTGATGATCGGCGCGGGTTGGTGGTCGCCCAACACCAGGAGCAACGTACGGTCGTCGACGTAGCGCTCGGCGTACGCCGTGGCGGCCTGAATCGCGTAATCGATTGACAACGCGTAGTTCTCCCGCACCCGGTCGTGATCTCGCCACAGGTCGACCGGTCGTTCCCCGGCGTTCTCCCATCTGGAAAAGGCCGCACCGTTTCCGATCGTGCTCCAGTCGTCGAGCAGGGTCAGGATCGGCGTCCACGGTGCGTGACTGCTTATCAAGCCGACTTCGGCGAACAGCGGTCGGGAATCGTCATCGCGGCGGATTCGCTGTTCCAGATACGACCAGGTGAACTGGTCGGGCATCGTTACCCAGTTGAAAGCCGGGCCAGCGTAGTCGATGTCCTTGTGGGCGTAGATCTCGTCGTAGCCCAGGCGCTCACCCTCCGGCCAGGCGAGGGTGATGGCCGGCAGCAGCGCCGCGGTGCGGTACCCGGCGTGGCGGAAATCGTCGATCAGCGTCTCGCGTGGGCTCGCCAACAGCAGGTCGTAGCGCAGTTGGTTGTCGAGCCATAAGCCACTCAGGAGCGACCCGCGGCCGAGCCACGATTGTCCTCCCTGGATGGGTGCAACAAGCGCTCCGGTGGCCAGGTAGAGGCCCGCCGAGGCCATGCGACGGGTTAGCGTGTGGAGTCGAGGCACGACGACGTTGGCGTAACGTGGATCGGTGATCGCCGACATGCCATAGGACTCGACGAAGCCGAACACCACGTCACGACCGTCGAGGCGCTTCAGTAAACCGGGCTGGTCTGAATAGCTCGCCCTGGAGGCCGCCATCTCCGCCTCGAAACGGCTGCGTTCGTTGAGCATACGGCCGAAGTGTCGGATCTGTTGGGTGGCCACTCCCAGCGCCGGGTGGTCCATTCTGTGCCTGATCCAGGGTGCCTTCTCGGCGAGTAGCCCGAGTCCTGACAACACGATCAGTGTGGCCCCCGTGGCACGGACGATCCATGAGCTGTGGCCCATCTCCGTGGGTTCCAGTAGACGTGCCAAGAGCCAGGTGAGAAGACCCGCGCCAAGCAGGGCGCTGGGCACGATCAGAGTGGCTACGAGAGCGCCGGCGGTGCTGCGCAGTAGGCCCAGAACGGCGCTCAGCAGCCTCACGTCGAGGTAGAGGTTGAGCGGACGTGCGAGACTCTGCCGGGCGACCGTATCGGCAAGCACGACGATGGCAAGAACGACCACAGCGAAGGCAGTGAGCTTTGCGAACAGCCGGGTCCAGCGGCGACGCGGCAGTAGTGCGAACAACCCGACCACCAATCCTGACTCCGCCGTTATCCAGATGCGGCCGAGCCCGCCTGTGGTCAGCCACTGGGAAGCCAGCAACATGGCGTTGATGAGTATCCAGGCGGTCATCAGCCGCAGGAGGATGGCCCGAGGGCTCGGTGTCGAGGCGATCGTGGACATGCAGCTCAGTGGATGGTTGGGTCGGCGGGTCATGCTCTTGGCGATGCTGGCAGTCTCGGCTTGCGGATCGGACTCCACACTATCCACGGAACGCCGAGACACCAAGCCGGTCGGCGACCAGCACGCGGTGGCAACTACCGCTGACCGGCGCGCTGTCGAGGCGTCTGTACCCCTGCCGCGACCGGTCTCCGCTGCCTCCCTGTACGAGTATGTCGGAGAGCGGGCGCTGAGGCTTTCCCAGTTGCCGTACGTACCTTACGAGGCTGCCGTGCCCGACGCTTTGGCTCGACTGGACTACGCGCAGTATCGCTCGATCGAGTTCCGGCCGGAGGCGGCAACGTGGCGCGGTGAGACGCTGTTCGAGTTGCAGTTCTTCCATCCCGGCTTCATCTATAGGCAGCCGGTACGCATCCACACCGTCGAAGATAGGCGCATCGAAGAGTTGCATTTCGACCGAGCGAGCTTCCGCTATCCGGCGTCGCTCGCTGTTGCCGCCGAGGCCCTGACGCCGGAGCTTGGATACGCGGGCTTCCGGGCCCACTATCCGCTCGAGAGTCCGGATCGTAGCCAGGAGGTGGCCGTTTTCCTGGGCGCCTCGTACTTTCGCCTGGTCGGAAGCGGGCAAGTTCATGGGCTCTCGGGCCGCGGGCTGGCAGTCGACGTGGTACCTCCCGGCAACGAGGAGTTCCCGGTCTTCCGTGAGTTTTGGCTCCTCCGTCCGACTCCATCGGCCACCTCGCTGGTATTCTTCGCCTTGCTCGATAGCCCCGCGGTTACCGGTGCGTACCGCTTTGAACTGCAGCCGGGTGCGGGCACCGTTCTGCGAGTTGACGTTCGGTTGCACGCTCGCCGCGACATTGCCAAGCTCGGCGTCGCGCCGCTGACCAGCATGTTCCTGTACGGTCCGAACCGTGCACGGGACTTCGACGACTATCGTCCGCAAGTTCACGATTCCGACGGCTTGCTGATGCGGACCGGCACCGACGAGTGGATTCTGCGTCCGCTGAGCAACCGTCGCTTCGTGCGCGTCACCTCGCTGCGTGACCGCGACCCACGTGGCTTCGGCTTGGTTCAGCGCGAGCGGCGGTTCGACGGCTATCTCGATCTCGAGGCCAACTATCAGCGCCGTCCTAGCCTGTGGGTCGGTACCGAGGACGCCGCCTGGGGGGAGGGGGGTGTCGAGCTAGTCGAGATCCCGACGAACTCGGAGTTCAACGACAACATCGTTGCCTACTGGGCCCCCGAGCAGCCTTTTCTGGCGGGGGAGACCCGTCGATATCGTTATCGCCTGGCCACCTTCGACCGGCGCCTGGAGGCGCAGTCCCTCATGCAAGTTGAGCGTACCCGGGTCGGATGGGATGCTTTGCCTGGTCAAAGTGAGCCTCCCCCGCGCACCCATCGGCGGTTCGTGATCGATTTCTCTGGGGCGGCCGACTCCGCGCTCGAAGGCGAGCAGAGCGTGGCAGCCGTATTGGAGATCTCCAGCGGGCAGGCGTCGGACCCGAGCGTGCAAGCGCTTCCTGATGGCGCCGGATGGCGAGCTACCTTCGACTTGATACCGGATGGCGCAAACCCCGCCGACATGCGGCTGTTCCTCACCGATGACGGCGCCAGACTGAGTGAGACCTGGACCTATGTCTGGCACCCCGATTCTTTGCCATAGCCCGCCGGCAGGGCGAGCGGGTGACGCTCGCACGATCAGCGCCGGACGCATCAAGACGCGCCGCTGCCTGTTCTTCGGGTTGGTCGGAAGCACCACGCTGGCCGGCGTTGCCATGATGCTCGACATCTTCCGCATGGCTGGCATGACAGTGCTCGAGATTGCGATCCTGCCACTGTTTGCCCTGACATTCGCATGGATCTCCATGGCGTTCTGGAGTGCTGCCATCGGCTTCGTGCTGCAGCTGACCGGGCGCCCACCGCTATCGATCGGAGCGGCGATGCCGGCTGATGGGCAGGATGACACGATCATCACACGGACTGCGCTGGTCATGCCGATCCATAACGAGGAGCCCGAGCGCGTCATGCACGGCGTGGCGGCGACGATCGGCTCGCTGTCGGCGACCGGCGAGGCAGGGCGCTTCGACTTCCATCTGTTGAGTGATACGACGGACAGGTCGATTGCCCACGACGAACAGGTTGCGTGGGAGAGGTTGCGCGCCCAATGGGAGGGCGTCGTGTCGATGCACTATCGACGTCGAAACGACAACGCCGGTCGCAAGGCCGGCAACATCGCCGAGTTCTGCGAGCGCGCCGGCGAGCTCTATGACTTCATGGTCGTACTCGATGCCGACAGCATGATGAGCGGGCCGGCGCTGGTGGAGCTGGTATTGACGATGCAATCCAACCCGGCAGCTGGGCTCATCCAAACCGTTCCCGTTCCGATTGGCCAGTCGACGCTCTTCGGTCGGCTCCTGCAGTTCGCTGCCTGTCTGTATAGCCCGATGCTCGCCACAGGTCAGAGCTTCTGGCAAGGAGATGCTGCCAACTACTGGGGCCACAACGCCATCGTGAGAGTGCGGTCATTCGCCGACCACTGCGATCTGCCGGTGCTCCGCGGCAAGCCCCCCTGGGGCGGCGAGATCCTGAGCCATGATTTTGTCGAGGCGGCGCTTCTGCGACGCGCCGGTTGGCATGTCTACCTCCTGCCGTCTGTAGCCGGGAGCTACGAGGAGCTGCCCGGCACCATCCTCGACTATGCCAAGCGCGACCGCCGCTGGGCTCAGGGCAGCCTGCAGCACCTGCGGCTGCTGTTCGCTCGGGGCCTGCACCCGATGAGCAGACTGCACTTCGTGCTGGGCGCGCTGGGCTACGTGTCGTCCGTGCTGTGGCTGTTGCTGTTACTGGCGAGCACCGCCTACGTCATGCTCGACAGCACCGGCATGGACCTCGTTCCTGTCGTGTCGTATGAGTCACTCACTGGATTGCCGCTGCCGGACGCGCCTCTGCCGGTGTCGCTGCTCGTTGTCACCACGGTCATTCTGTTTGTGCCGAAACTGCTAGGGCTGGTGCTCGGCGTGGCGCGGCATCGAGCGTCCTTCGGCGGGGCGCGACGGCTCGTCGTCAGCGCGCTCTTGGAGATCGGATTCGCAATCGTTACCGCGCCGCTGATGATGATCTACCACGCACGTTTCGTGCTCAGCGTGGTCATGGGGCACACCATTCAGTGGAGCGCCCAGCGGCGCCGCGGACGGGATATCTCATGGGCCAGCGCGGCCAGGAGAACCTTCTGGATCACCGCGATCGGACTCATCTGGCTCGGAGTTACCCTGTACTACAGCCCTGGCTTCGTTCTCTGGCTGACGCCGATTCTTGCGGGGATGCTCCTGGCGGCGCCGCTGGTACGGTGGACAAGCAGCCGCGCCCTTGGTGATTGGACGCGATGGTGTGGCCTCCTTCGGGTTCCCTCGGACGCGGCGGTCTCCCGGCCTACGACGCCGACCGCCGCCGAGTCGAGCGCGGCGTCGCTTGTGCCCCCGCTGGCCGCCAAAATAGACTTCTGACCGCCACACGAACCAGGCTTATCGGGAGATCAAGATGAGCAAGGGCGACCGCGAAGAAGCAACAACCACCGTCAGCCGGCGCGCCTTCGCCAAGAGCTCGGTGGCGGCGGCCGCGGTGGCGGTAGCGCTGCCCAAGGCGTTGCATGGTGAGACGCTGGCGAGCACTGTCTCGACCGCCGTCAGGCACACGGCTGTGACACCGGCCCCTCGCATCGCTCCGCCGAAGCATGTGATCGGCTACGGCGACGTTGGCGCGCACCCGAGCACGGTTGCCGCTACGGCGACTAACGGGGACCATTCTATCGGTAACTATTAAACATCCATTTAGAAGGTTACTATGATTGCACGAGTCGTAACTGGTAAAAAGTCATCATGACGGTTACCTTAGGCGGCGTCGTTCTGGTGGCTTGCGGAGAATCGCATGAGCATCGAGCTGATCGCCGGGAACCTCGGGCTGGACCTGGCTAACAACCGCCATCGCATGCGTGAGCTCGACCCGGAGCGTCCGTACATGGGCTTGCTGGAAATTGCCACACGCTCAGGCACGCTCTCGACCGAAGAAGCGGCTCGGCTTGCGCGAGCGGCGCAGCGCCGGTCCGCGGAGGCGCTTACGGTGGCGGCGCGCGCCGATGCCCTCGCCGCTGCGATTCAGCGTGTGCTCGAGGCTGCCATCGATGGTGAGGCCACGCCTCGCACCGCGTTGGCGACGATCAATCGCGAGGTCGCGCTTGCTGAGTCACGCGTTCGCATTGTTCCTCGTGCCGGCGCCTTCGAACGTTGCTGGGAAGTCGATAGTCCGATGGACCTGTCGCGGCCTCTGTGGCCTTTGGCACGCGAGGTGGCCGAGTTGCTGGTAGCCGGCCAGCTCGAACGCATCACGATATGTCGTGCCTCCGATTGTGACTGGCTGTTCTTGGATAACAGTAGGAACCACAGTCGGCGCTGGTGCGACATGGGTACCTGCGGAAACCGCGCCAAGGTGCGGCGGTTTCGGGCGCGCACCGCGTAGCCCTCAGAACAGCGTCGTCGGAACGCACGGCCTGCTAGGGGAGGAGCCCAGAGCCGGTAGCGGTTGCCTGCGGATGGCCACACGCCGATAATCCCGCCGTCGCTGCCCGCGCCAGCGTAGCTGCGACGAACGTTCCCTCGAGACTCAGGAGCCTTCCGTGCCTCGCAAGAGCCCGTTGAACCCGTTCGCGATCGTCCTCGCCGCCACCATCGTTCTCTGCCTGTCCCCGCTCGAAGCCGGAGCTCAGGTGACCTGTTTTGGCGATCCTAGCTGTATCCAGCCCGAAACCGGCCATCCGGTCGGCATGCCGGGCACGCCCAACATCGAGGTAGTCGGGCATCTGCCATTGCCTGGCATCCGCTTCAGCCACGCCGACATCGAGGTCGAGCAGGAGATGTCGCGGCCGTACGCCTACATCGCCCAGCGCTTCGGACACTCCGGCTTCTACGCCATCAGCATCGAGAACCCGGAGAAGCCAGAGGTTCTGTACCGCTGGATCATCGACGACCCCGATCTGCATCAGGGCACCGGGTGCGTTGATATCAAGTACGCCAAGGACAACGGTCGCTACTATGTAGCGGTGTCGTGCCAGTTCGCTCAGGGCGGGCCGGACGCCGACCTCGGCGCGGTGATCTTCGACGTTACAGGGCTGCCGGACGCTTCGACTGTACGCAAGGTGGCCGAGATCCGATTGCCTGACATGGTCGGCGGGATCCACAACATCTTCACCTACCGGCATTCGAACGGCCGTGCCTTGCTGGCCGCTACTACGCAGTCGGCCGACGTCTTCCTGTACGACTTCGGGCAGCTTGGCCGCGGCATTACGGAGCCTGTCTCGAATATTCCGGTGCCGGCGCCCAGAGCGGAGAGAAGCCGCCAGTGGCACGATATGTTCATGGGATATCTACCCGACGCCGAGCAAGATCGCTTCTATGGGGCCGGCACCGGCGGTTTCCATGTCTTCGACGTCACCGACGTCGAGAACCCGCGCCTGCTCACCACGGTCACCGGCATTCCCGGTGTCATGGACGGGCACACGTTCACGCCGACCCCCGACGGTCGTTATGCCGTCGGCATGCCCGAGCCGACCTACCAGCACTCACCGGTGCGGTTCTTCGACCTTCGGCCGCCAGAATCGGACGGGCGCAGCCCGAACATCATTACCGGCTCCGGCATCGGCGCGTGGATCGCCAAGTTCGGTGGCTCCACCCACAACCACGAAGTGCGCTGGCCCTACGTCTTCATCTCGGCCCAGGACGACGGACTGCAGATCGTCGACATGACCGACCCGACCCACCCATTCACACTGGGCTACTACCAGACGCGCATCGGACCGTTGCTCTACGGCGATGGCGAACGACCGCCACAGGCCACCACCGGTAACATCTATACGGGCGCCTGGGGCGTCGACGTGCGCAACGCCGACGGCCTCATCGTGGTCAGCGACTTCAACTCCGGCTTCTGGGCCTTCCGGCTGGACGGCTTCTCGGGCTGGAACGGCAACGACTGGGGCATGCCGAACATCTCCAGCGCGCAGATGTGGGACGAAGGGCCTGTCAAGGAGGAGCAGCTCTGGTAGGAGATTTGCTTTCACCATACAGGAATGTCGGTGCGGCTGGCCGCTGCTGGTGAGGCATCGTGATCCGGCCGATCCTCGCGACCAGCTAGACCTCATTCTCAATTCCTCCGAGCGGTTGAAGCGACTCGACAGCTCTCTCGAATAGGCAACGCACCATGTCAGCTCCAAAGCACCTGATGTCGACGCTTCTCGGCGTGTTTTTGCTGGCAGGATGTGACCAGTCGGCATCGCCGCAGCTTTCCGCCGAGTCGTTCGTCGGAGCCGTGGTCTCAGAGGGCATGGCCCCCAATTCCGCGTTCCTTCCCGGCCCGAGCGCCGTGGCTGCCCACGCGTCGTTCGAAGGCACACTGCTTGTCGAAGCCGCGGAGATGAGCACCGATCCGGCGCAGTTCGCCAGGCGGATGATGCTCGATCGCGACACCCAGCTGTTTCCGGGTGTGTCGCTTTCGTTTTTCACGCATGGCGATCACCTGGTGCCGGTAGATCGGGACTTGATACGGGTTGGCTCGTTGAAGACAGGCGGCAGCTACTGGGACATATTCGTCTTTCCGGGGCGGATCTGGTCGGAGTCTGCCGACGGAGCGTGGTCGCGCGCCTCGTTCGGGTTCGCGCTCACCAACCCGCTCGAGGGCGAGACGCACAATGGCGTGGCGATGTTCCTGTTCAACGGTGACGAAGTATCGGACCTGCGCTATCAGATCGTTACGCTGACCAGCCCGTTCTATATCGAGGAGTTCTTCGAGGCCTGGGGACAGTTGCAGGTGCGCTACGATCCCGCGCCCGTAGCCAACGTCGAAGCGCTGGCCCTCGACTATGCCGACGAGCTGGCCGGCAGGTTGCCGACGCTGCCGTGGGACGAGCTCGGGCTCGGCGTCGGCCCCGAAGCACTCGAGGGTTCCGGCACAACGGTGAGCCCCAACGACGTCATCGCGCTGGCATTGCTACGGGATGGCGTGCTCTACCGGAGCCCCTGCTATACGCCGTTTGGCGAGCTGCCCTATTGCGACGATCAGCGTTTCGGCATCTGGTCGGCTTCAAAGACCGCCCTGGGCGCGGTCTCGATGCTGGCGCTGGCGCAGAAGTACGGTACGGAGGTCTTCGATCTGCCGATCCTCGACTACGTCGACGCCACGCCGCCCCACCACGGCTGGGATGGCGTGACCGTCGGTGACGCTCTGAACATGGCCACCGGTCTGGGCGAGGGCAGCGAGGTGATCGAGCCCAACGCGAATCACGATGGCTACCTGGTGCGCTACGACGAGTGGTATCCGCTCGCCTCCCGCGACGAGAAGGTCGCCGCGATTCTCACCGCCACCAACCATCCGTGGGGGCCAGGGGAGGTCTTTCGGTATCGCGACCAAGACATGTTCCTCGTTGGTGTTGTCGGGGATGCGTACGTCAAAGAGCAGGAGGGACCCGATGCCAGTCTCTGGGAGTTTCTGGCGGACGAGGTTTATCGACCGATCGGCGTGCATCACCCGGCGGCGGGCCTGACGCTGGAGCCCGATGGCTCGATAGGAGTGCCGCTGATGCAGGGGCCGCTCTACTCCACGCTGGAGCACCTGGCGCGCATCGCCGCGCTGATGCAGAACCATGGCGAACACGAAGGTCGGCAGATACTGCATCGCGACAAGCTCGCCGAGCTGATGTACCAGACCCCGACTCGCGGGCTGGCCTTCGGTTCACCCGTCGACGCCGGCCTGCGCACCTATCACATGGCTACCTGGCACCGGCCGTTCGTCGCCGGCGCCGGATGCGAGCTCGAGCTTTCCTACATGTCGGGCTGGGGCGGCCAGCGCGTCATCATGTTCCCCAACGGCATCACTACCATCCGCATCGCCCGTCAGGGGGTCGGGGAGCAGGTGCTGGCGGGTCTCACCGTGCCGGCGGCGTTCGTGCACACGCTGAGGCCGCTCTGCGGGTAAGCGGTCAGCTATAGGCGGTGCTTTATTCGTACTGTTTCAGCTCGAGCTTGGCGATCTGGGCTCGGTGCACCTCGTCGGGCCCATCGGCCAGCCGCAGCGTGCGCTGCTCGGCCCAGGCGGCTGCGAGGAAGGTGTCCTGGCAGACGCCCATGCCGCCGTGCGCCTGGATGGCGCGATCGATGACATCGAGCGACATCTGCGGTGCGAGCACCTTGATCGCCGCGATATCCTTCCGGGCTGCTTTGTTGCCGACGGTGTCCATCAGGTACGCGGCGCTCAGCACGAGCAGGCGAGCCGAATCGATCTCGATGCGTGACCTGGCGATTTCCTGGCGAACCGAGCCCATGTCGGCCAGCCGCCGCCCGAAGGCAACGCGCTCGCTTACGCGCCTGCACATGAGCTCGAGAGCGCGCTCCGCCACGCCGACGCAGCGCATGCAGTGGTGGATTCTCCCTGGACCCAGGCGACCCTGGGCGATCTCGAAACCGCGACCCTCGCCCAGCAACAGGTTCGAGACGGGGACCCGCACGTCGGTGAACTCGATCTCCGCGTGCCCGTGCGGCGCGTGGTCGTAGCCGAACACATCGAGGGTGCGCACGACATTCACCCCTGGGGTGTCGCGCGGCACGACGATCATCGATTGCTGCGTGTAGGTTGGCGCGGCGGGATCAGTCTTGCCCATGAAGATGAAGACTTCGCAGCGTCGATCACCGGCGCCGGAGATCCACCACTTGCGGCCGTTGATCACGTACTCATCGCCATCGCGCTCAATGCGCGATTCGATGTTGGTAGCGTCCGACGAGGCCACGTCGGGCTCGGTCATGCAGAACGCCGATCGGATCTCGCCGTTCAGCAGCGGCGTCAGCCAACGGTCCTTGAGCTCGTCACTGGCATAGCGCACCAGCGCTTCCATGTTGCCGGTGTCGGGCGCCGAGCAGTTCATCGCCTCCCCGGCGATACGGTACTTGCCGGTGATCTCGGCGATCGGGGCGTATTCGAGGTTAGTGAGGCCGACGCCGTGTTCGCTGTCAGGAAGGAACAGGTTCCATAGTCCGGCCGATCGAGCCCTCCCCTTGAGATCCTCCATGATCGGAACCGGGTCCCACCGATCGCCGTCCGCAACCTGCTGCTCGTAGAGTTCCTCATTGGGGAGGATGTTCGCCTTGACGAACTCCAGCACCCGGTCGTGGACCTGGCGCCCTCGGTCAGACATCTCGAAGATCGATGGGTTTCCCATCTCGATGCGCTCTACCGATACCGCTCGAAGAGCCCGGCGGCGCCCTGTCCACCGCCGATGCACATCGTCACCACGCCGTAGCGGGCGTCGCGACGCGCCATCTCGTTGGCGAGCGTGCCCACCATGCGCGATCCGGTCATGCCGAAGGGGTGGCCGATGGCGATTGAGCCGCCGTTGACGTTGAGCTTGTCGGGGTCGATGCCGAGCCGGTTGCGGCAGTAGACAACCTGCGAGGCGAAGGCCTCGTTGAGCTCCCACAGGTCGATGTCGTCGATACTCAAATCGTGCCGTTGCAACAGCTTGGGTACCGCGAACACCGGACCGATGCCCATCTCGTCGGGCTCGCAGCCGGCCACCGCGAGGCCACGGAACACCAGCTTCGGCTTGATTCCCAACGCCTCGGCTCGCTCACGTGACATGAGCAAGGTAGCCGAGGCACCGTCGGACAGCTGCGAAGAGTTGCCCGGGGTGACGCTGCCCTTGCCGCTGTCGCGGTCGAAATAGGGCTTCAGGCTTGCCAATCCCTCGAGCGTGCTGTCCGGCCGGTTGCACTCGTCGGCCTCGAGCAGGTGCTCTTCCTCGCCGACGACTTCACCGGTCTTCCTGTCGAGGATGGCGCGGGTCACCTGCATCGGTGCCAATTCTTCGTCCAAGCAGCCTTCACGCTGTGCCGCCGCGGTGCGCAGCTGGCTGCTGAGCGCGTACTCGTCCTGGGCCTCTCGACTGATCTGGTAGCGCTTCGCTACCACCTCGGCGGTGTCGCCCATCACCATGTAGGTGCCGGGGACGTGCTCCTGGACCCAGGGGTTCGGATCGATCTTGACGCTGGCCGTCTGCGTGATGCTCTCGACGCCGCCGCCGATCGCCGCTGCGGCGTCCTCGTTGATGACTTGATGGGCCGCCATGGCCACCGCTTGCAGGCCCGAGCTGCAGAAACGGTTCACCGTGGTGGCCGCGACGCTAATCGGCAGACCGGCCCGGATAGACGCGACGCGGGCGACGTTCGATCCTTGGGAGCCCTCTGGCCGGGCGCAGCCGACGATGACGTCTTCCAGCTCCGCCGCGTCGAACTCCGGCACCTTGGCCATCACGTCCTGCATGCAGTGGGCCAGAAAGTCGTCCGGCCGCGTCATGTTGAACGAGCCGCGGAATGACTTGGCCAGCGGCGTCCGCGAGCTTGCAACCACGACAGCTTCGCCCATCACATACTCCTGCGCTGATCTCGGCGCGCTCGGGCACCGATGATCTGACCTGTATAAGCTCTCTCGAGCCTGAGGTGTTAGCACGAAACCAACGCTGGAGCTATCGCGAAGATGACCGATATGGTGCGCATGGACGTTGAGGGCGGTATCGCGGTTGTTCGCATCGACAACCCCCCGGTGAACGCGCTCAGCCGGGGCGTACGCGATGGCCTCCATGCGGCTGTCGCGGCAGCGGACGCCGCCGCCGCCGCCCAGGCAATCCTCATAGTCTGCGAGGGTCGCACGTACATCGCCGGGGCCGACATCAGGGAATTCGGCAAGCCGATGCAGGGGACATCGCTCTTCGATGTCCAAGCGGTGCTCGAGGGTGCCTCCAAGCCCATCATCTCGTCAATCCACGGCAACGCGCTTGGTGGCGGGCTGGAGACGGCGATGTGCTGCCACTATCGCGTGGCGTTAGCCACGGCACGATTCGGCCAGCCGGAAGTGAAGCTCGGAGTCCCCCCCGGGGCCGGTGGCACACAGCGATTGCCGAGGCTGGTCGGCGTCGAGAGGGCGCTCGAGATGATGGTCTCCGGGCGTATGGTGGACGCTGACTTCGCGCTCGAGCACGGTCTCATCGACGCGATCATCGACGAGGTTTTCGAGGGCGGGGTCGCCTTCGCCAGAAAGGTGGTTGACGAGGGTTGGCCGCTGGCCAGGGTGCGCGACCTCGACGACAAGATCGAGGAGGCCAAGCAGGACCCGGAGCTGTTCGATCGGTTCCGCCGGTCGATTGCACGCAAGACGCGGGGGTTCGAGGCTCCAGAGGCGATCGTTCAGTGCGTCGAGGATGCGGTGGCCAAGCCGTTCGACGAGGCCATCCGGAGCGAGCGCGAGCGTTTCGAGAAGCTGCTCGGCGGCGAGCAATCCGCCGCCCAGCGACACTACTTCTTCGCCGAGCGTGCCGCCGGCAAGGTGCCCGACATTCCGAGGGACACGGCGAAGATTCCCGTCAACAAGGTTGGCGTCATCGGTGCCGGGACCATGGGCGGGGCCATTTCGATGAACTTCCTCAACAGGGGAGTTCCCGTCACCATCGTGGAGACCGGGCAGGAGGCGCTCGATCGCGGCCTCGGCGTGGTGCGGGACAACTACGAGCGTACCGCCAAGCGTGGCCGCATCAGCGCGGCGCAGGTCCAGGAAAGGATGGAAATGCTGGCGTCGACGCTGGCACTCGAGGATCTCTCCGACTGCGACCTGATCATCGAGGCCGTGTTCGAGAACCTGGATCTCAAGCAGGAGATCTTCGCCAAGCTCGACGGCCTTGCCAAGGACGGCGCGATCCTCGCCACCAACACCTCGGCGCTGGACGTCGACGCGATCGCCGCGATGACGGAGCGCCCCGAGATGGTCGTCGGCATGCACTTCTTCAGCCCGGCAAACATCATGCGGCTGCTCGAGGTCGTGCGTGCGAAGCACACGTCGGACGAGGTCATGGCGACGGTCATGGCGATGGCCAAGCACATCGGCAAGGTAGCGGTGGTGTCGGGTGTGTGCTCGGGGTTCATCGGCAATCGCATGCTCTTTCAACGGAGCAACCAGGCGGACCGGATGGTTTTCGCCGGTCCGTCGCCCGAGGACATCGACCGCGTCAACTACGAGTTCGGAATGCCCATGGGGCCGTTCGCCATGGCCGATCTCGCCGGCCTCGATATCCACTGGGACGGTGAGGTGCTCGAGGGCAGATCGTTTCGCGAGCGACTGTGCGCCATGGGTCGGCGCGGCCAGAAAACCGGTGCCGGCTACTACAACTACGATCCGCAGACGCGTGCCCGTAGCGCCGAGCCCGAAGTGCAAAAGCTGATCCTGGAGCTCTCGGAGGCGCTAGGTAAGACCCGCCGCGAGTTCAGCGACGAGGAGATCCTGCAGCGTAGCCTCTACCCGCTGATCAACGAGGGCGCCAAGATCCTCGAGGAGGGCATCAGCTCACGGCCGGGTGACATCGACGTCGTCTGGGTGTGCGGTTACGGATGGCCGGTGTATCGGGGCGGTCCGATGTTCTACGCCGATTCGATCGGCTTGCCGACGGTGCTCGAGGCGTTGAAGCGTTTCGAGCAGCAGGACGAGGACGACTTCTGGCGCCCTGCAGCGCTCCTCGAGCAGCTAGTCGCCGACGACAAGGGCTTCGCCGATCTAGTGTCCTGAGTCAGAGATCCGTTACATATTGCCGGGACGTCGCCCACACCGCCCAACCGGACGAGCCCCCAAGCGCGGCTTCCCACGCGGGCGTCGGTCGTCCGCCGAGTCAAGGGCGCGCGCGCCAGTGTACGCTCTGACGGTCGCGTTCACGCGGCGGAGTGCTGATGGAGGCTGTCGGACCGATGCGCGATCCTCGTTGGAGATTCTCTCTGTTCGGTGCCGTCGCCGCGATGATCGCCATCGCCGGCTGTGGCCCCGCCGCCGACCCCGGGTGGGAAGCGGCAGCGGTCCGACTCGGGACCGAGGACGGCCGGTCGGCTGCGGTCGACGCGCTTGTGGCACCCTACGACCTCGACGACGGGCCCGGTGGAGTGCTCGGTGTGTACCTCGACGGCCGCCTCCTCTACGCGCGCGGATACGGTCTCGCCAATCTGGAGTACGGCATATCCAACACCCCGTCGACGGTGTTCCGGGTTGGCTCCGTATCCAAGCAGTTCGCCGCCATGGCCATCGCGATTCTCGTCGAGCGCGGCAAGCTGCGGCTCGACGACGACATACGGAAGCACCTCCCGGAGATTCCACGCTATCCCGAGGGGGTCGTGACCATCCGCCACCTGGTGCATCACACCAGCGGGCTACGGGACTACAACGAGCTGGCAAGCTACGCCGGCTACCGGTCGGATCAGCTCTCGACCACCGAAGCGGCGTTCGAGTTGCTGACGCGGCAGCGGGGGCTCAACTTCCCTCCCGGAGAGAGATTCCTATACAGCAACTCGGGCTATTTCCTGATCGGCGTGCTGGTGGAGCGTACTACCGGGAAGACCCTTGCCGAGTTCGCACACGCCGAGATCTTCGAGCCCCTGGGGATGAGCAGCTCGCGGTTCAAGGACGACCACGGCGCCGTGGTTGCCGAACGTGCGTATGGGTACGTGGGCGATCGAGACGGAGACGGCTGGCGGCTCTACCTGTCGCAGCGCGATTTCGTCGGTGCCGGCGGCGTGTTCACCACCGTGGAGGACATGCGCCGGTGGTTCCTTTACCTCGATTCGGGCGATGCGGAGCTCTTGAGGCGCATGAGCGAGCGCGGCGTGCTCACCGATGGCACCGAGCTGAGCTATGCGTTCGGCCTGAACTTCGACGATGACCGAGGCCTGTCGCGTGTTCATCATTCCGGCGGGTTCGCTGCCTTTACGGCACATACGGTCCGCTACCCTGACCAGGGGCTCGCGGTATTCACCGCGGTGAACGGGGGAGCCGCCAACGCGGTGCGTCTGGCCCTCGAGATCGCCGATATCTATCTGCGGCCGCTGGTCGCTGGCCTCGCACCGCTGGAGTTCCCGGTGTCTGGCGCCGACGCCGCGCCGGACGGCCCCGCGACGAACGTCCAGTTGACCGCCGACGAACTCGCCGGCTACGTCGGAACCTTCTACGGCGGCGAGGTCGACGCCACCTACGAGGTCGGCCCCGCGTCGGGAGGTCTGGCGCTGACGATTCCCGGAATGGATCCGGTGTACCTGCGAGCCAGGGGGCAAGGTGTATTCGAGTCGCCGCGCCTGACCATCACGTTCGAGCGCGCCGCGACGGACCCGGCGGGCCGATTCACGTTGTATGGGAATCGCGCCAGCGGTCTGCTGTTCGAGCGCACCGACTGAGGTCGTGTGGGTGCGTCGATGAAGGACATGAAGCTCTACTCTCACGTGGAGCGTATCTACAATGAGCTACGGGCCGACGGGATCGCCGACGGTGCCCCGCTCGAGGTCGGTGATCTCATTGCGCACGACCAGTACCACTATGACAGCGTCGAGGCGCTCGACACGGCCATCGATGACCTGGCGCTGACGGCCGACAGCCGCGTGCTCGACGTCGGCTCGGGGATCGGCGGTCCAGCGCGCTACATCGCCGACCGAGCAGGATGCAAGGTCACCGCGCTCGAGCTGCAGCCGGATCTGCATCGATTGGCCAGGGACCTGACACGGCGCTGCGGCCTTGCCGATCGAGTGCTGCATCGCGCCGGTAACGTGCTCGACGGCGATGTCGACGGCGATGTCGACGGCGATCTTTTTGGCGGCGCCTTTGACGTGCTGCTCTCGCTTCTCGTGTTCCTGCACATCCCTGAGCGCCGACGCTTGTTCGGCGTCTGCCGAGTGCTCCTGAATCCTGGCGGGCGCATCTGGATCGAGGACTTCACGAAGCTCCGGGAGCCCAGCGATCAGCAGTGGCGTCACCTGCGGCAGGCGGTGCAGTGCCCCTACTTGCCGACGCCGGATGAGTACCGCGCGCACCTGGAAGCGGCGCGTTTCCGCGAGATCGTCGTGCAGGACATGACCACCGCATGGGCGGAGTTCACCTCGGAACGATGGCGATCGTTCCAGGCCGCCCGATCTCGCAATATCGAGGTCCACGGATCGGACATCGTCGACGGCCTCGGGGAGTTCTACGGCACCGTCGCCGATCTGTTCGAGTCCGGAGCCGTGGGCGGCGTGCGTATCTCTGCCACAGCGGGGGCCTAGCAGCCGGCTTCTGTATGCTACGTCACGCGACAAAGCGCGAACGTGACACGCGCCGGCCGCGCGGTTGCTAGCCTCGGAATATCTGCAATCCATCTGGATTCCACCGAACCGAGGAGTGTCTTCCCATGAAGCGAGTAGCCTCGTCCGTGGCGTTGGTCATGATCGTCGCCTCCGCGGCAGTCGCCGCGCCGATGCAAGAAACCGTCTCCGGCAAGGTGCTCGATACGGCCTGCTACGCTGCCCAGGACGACACCCGCATGCTGTCGCTGAGCGAGAGCGCTCTGCGCGAGCTCATGGCCGAAGATCCGGTCGCTGCGGGTAAGCTGCTCCTCAACCTCTCCAAGCTCCTTTGCTATAAGTTATTGCGGGGCAACTAACAGGCCCCCCACACTTCCACCACGGTCCGCTAGGACGGCACCAGACCTGCGCAGGGGAGTCCGATGACGAAGCCGATTGGCATCATGGCGCTGGCCATGACGCTGGCCACATCGCTGATCAGCCTGGTGGCGCTTGCCCAAGAGCGGGCTATCGAATTCCCCGACGTTCCCGGCTATCGGACGCTCGTCGTCGACCTGCATACTCACTCGGTATTCTCCGATGGGATGGTGTGGCCAGTCATTCGGGTGGGCGAAGCCGAACGCGACGGACTCGACCTGCTTGCCGTCACTGAACACCTGGAGTATCAACCGAAGTCAGAGGACATCCCACACCCGGACAGGAATCGCTCGTTCATCGTTGCCAGCGAGCATGTCGAGACGACGGGGTCCGAGCTCATCGTCATCAACGGCGCCGAGATCACCCGTCAGCTGCCGCTCGGTCATAGCAACGCGGTGTTCGTGACCGATGCCACCGCGCTGCTCGTGGACGATCCGATGGACGCGTTCCGGGAGGCCAACCGGCAGGGAGCTTTCGTGTTCTGGAATCATCCCTCCTACGCCGTTCCGGACGGCGTGGGGCGACTCGCTGATGTCCACCGGCAACTCATCGTCAACGGGCAGCTACACGGTATCGAGGTTGCCAACGAGTACTGGTACTCGGCGGAGGCGCTTCAGATTGCCCTTGACCACGACCTCGCGATCCTCGGGGTCTCGGACATCCACGGGCTGATCGACTGGGACTACGCCGTTCACGACGGCGCTCACCGCACCGTGACCCTGGCGTTCGCCGAAGAGCGCAGCGCCGAGTCCGTGCGTGAGGCGCTCAGAGCTAACCGTACCGTTGCATGGATGGGCGACTCACTGATCGGTAGGGAAGACGTGCTGATGCCGTTGATCCAGGCGTCGCTGACGACGTCGAATGTGGGTCGTGCTGCCGGTCTGGAGTTCTTCGAAGTGACGCTAACGAACACCTCCGACGCTCCCTTCGACTTGCGCAGCGTCGATGGCCATCGCTTCTTCAAGCAGACATCGGTCATTCGGATACCGTCGCACAGCAAGATCGTCCTGGGTGTGATCGGAGAGACCAGGTCCAGCTTCGAGCTTCAGTTCGAAGTCTTGAACGCGATCACTGCACCCGAGACCCATCCGCTCCTGAGCCTGGCTATTGAAGTCCCGGCGGAAACCGGCCAATAGCCGTCCTGCTAGTCACATCAGCTTCAGTCACGCCGGAGAAGAGACCACGCCATGCCACTCAAGGTCGATTGGAACGGGGTATTCCCCGCCGTCCCCACTCAGTTCCACGACGATTTCTCGCTTAATCTCCCGGCCACCCAGGAGCATGTCGAAGCCTTGCTCGACGACGGCATCCATGGGCTGGTCATGCTGGGCACGATTGGCGAGAATTGCTCGCTGTCGCTCGACGAGAAGGTCGCAGTTCTGAAGGCAGCCAAGGAGGTCACCGGCGATCGAGTGCCGATTCTCAACGGTGTCGCCGAGTACACCACTCAGGGTGCCTGCGCCACCGCGCAGGCGGCCGAGGCGGCCGGCATGGATGGCCTGATGCTCATGCCCGCCATGGTCTACAACTCCGATGCACGCGAGACGGTGAACCACTATCGCACCGTGGCAGCTTCGATGAGCTTGCCGATCATGTGCTACAACAATCCGCCGGTGTATCGCGTCGACATCACGCCGGAGATGTTCCAGGATCTCGCCGACGTGGACAACATCGTGTGCATCAAGGAGGCCTCTGGCGATGTGCGCCGAGTCACCGATCTGTTCAACACGCTCGGCGACCGCTACCTGATCTTTTCCGGGCTCGATGATGTCGCGCTGGAGAGCATCCTGCTCGGCTGCACGGGCTGGATCTCAGGCTTGGTTGACGCATTCCCCCGCGAGAACCGGCTGATGTGGGATGCGGCGATGGCCGGCGACTGGCAGCGAGGGCTGGAAATCTATCGCTGGTACATGCCGATGTTGCATTTCGACAGCCACCCGAAGCTGGTGCAGTACATCAAGCTGACCTGCGCCGAGATGGGCTACGGTACGGAAACGGTGCGCGCGCCGCGCCTACCGCTAGTCGGCGAGGAGCGCGAGCGCGTGTTACAGATCGTGCGCCAGAGCGCTGCGACTCGACCCAGTCCCGAAGCGATCAGTCAGGCCCAGTAGTGGCACTAGCTACAGCTGACCCAGCCGCCACCGGACCTCGCAGACTGGCGCGCCGCCTCCAGAATGCGCACGTTCGTCAAGCCGTCGGCGAACGTCGCCGCTTCCCCTAGCTCCGTTTCACCACGCGCCACCGTATCAACGACGGCCTCGAGGAACGGCGCCTCGAGGGCGGCGAACGGGCCGCGTCCTTGGATTCCGTAGTGCTCCGGTGGGAGCCAGGCGGTATCGCTTGTGATCGGTGCCATGTCGGCACCGTGCTTGCCGCCGACCAGGTGTTGTTCGCGGTCGAGGCACAGGGTGCCCTCGCTGCCGGCAACCTCAAGCAGCCAGCGGGCAACGCCGGGCAATGCCAGGCTCACCGTCAGGCTCACCTGCGCCCCGCTCTCGAGCCGCAGCCAGAGCTCGGCGAAGTCGTCGGAGGTGACCTCGTGCTCGACGCCGCTGGCGTCCCTGCGTCGCTTCACGAAGGTCTCGAGTCGGGCGCTGACCGCTTCCACCGGCCCGAACATCCAGAGGACGTTGTCGATCAAGTGCGTACCGGTGGCCCCTAGCACGCCGCCGCCGCGGCACGACTGCGACCACCAGGAATACGGTCGGTCTTCGAACCCGGAGGTGTTCAGGAGCAGGTCGGCCCGAAGGTGAAGCACGTCGCCCACGAACCCCTCCCGGCAGAGCGACCGCATCTGCCGGCGGAGCGGATTCCAGCGCAGCTGGTAGTTGACCAGCGCCAGACGTCCCTCGGCGAGCTCGGTGAGCTCCTCCGCCTCCCGGACGTTGAAGGTAAAGGGCTTCTCACAGAGCACGGCGGCTCCGGTTTCGAGCGCCCCGCGGACCATCTCGGCGTGTAAGTCGACCGGCGTGCTGACCAGCACCAGATCGGCATCGAGCGCCAGTAGCTCGCGCCAATCGGAGGTGGCGCGGCCGATTCCCCAGCGTTCGGCAGTGGCGGCGGCCTTCTCGGCGTTGTGGCCGGCGATGCCGACCACTTCGTTGTTGCCGATATGCGATAGGGCGGGGAGCTGCACACCCTCGGCGTGAGAGTTTCCGAACAGGGCGATGCGTACGGATGTTGGCATGAGCTCGGATGCTGTGAAGTATGGCGCGATGTGCCAATTGCAGGGATGATATACAACCATCAGGCGACGGATTCATCTGCAGAGGCTCGACGCCGGAGAATACACATGAACCGACCACAACTAACCGTGGCCGCGCTGCTGCTGGCAGCGATCGTCACCACTCCGGGGTGCGCGAGAATGGATCCAGAGGCCGTTACCGTCCTCTATGCCGACCATGTGGTTGTCGTAGAGGACACCCTTGCGGATCCCTCGGATCTTTGGGTGACGCCCGAGGATCTGACCAGGATCAACGGCTTCGAGCTCAAACCGGAAGGCGCTTGCCTCGATACGCTGTGCATCCCGGTCAATCAGACCGAGGACAGCGACATCGTGGTCAACCGCGCCGGGCAGTCCTGGTTCAGCCTCACGGCTTTCGCTCGTAAGCTCAATCAGGCATACGTCGTCGACCGCACGCATCGCACCTGGAGCTTCAGTGAGGTCCCCATCCTGCGCTCAGCGTTCCTCGACAATGCCGTGGCGCCCGATTTCGAGCTCCCCGACCGGCAGGGCAACAGCGTGCGGCTTTCCGACTTCCGCGGCAAGAAGGTGCTCCTGCTCACCTGGGCATCGTGGTGAGGCTGTTCCCTTGACCTGCCAGGTTGGCAGGAGGTTTACGAGGAGCTGGCAGCGAGCAACTTCGAGATCGTAGCGGTGGCCCAGGACACCGGAGGTGAAGCCGCCGCCGGCTCCTTCTATGATGCCGCCAGCGCCACGTTCACGACCTTGATAGACACGCGCCACACGGTCAGCGCCCTGTACGACATGGTCAACGTCCCAACTGCCGTGCTGATCAATGAGCGTGGCGTCATCGTTCGCCAGGATGAGGCCGCGTATACGCGGCGATACGAATTCGGTGAGCTGTCGTTCGGCACTGACGAGTACCTTCCCGCGGTACGAGACTGGGTGGCCAACGGTAGCGACAGCGTTTACGCGCTCGGCACCCGCGAGGTAGTCGCCGGCTTCCGGCCGCGAACCTCGGACGAGGCGCTCGCCGACGCCAACTTCCGACTCGCCACGCAGTTGCACCTGCTCGGCGAAGCCGAGCTGGCGACCCGCTACTGGGAGACAGCGCAGAGGCTCAACCCCGACAGCTGGAACTACCATCGCCAAGATTGGTCGTTCACGCCCGACGAGGCCGGGACCAACTGGGTCGCGAAGTTCGAACGGCTCGGCGACAAGCCCTACTACCGACCGATGGACCTACCCGAGGGCGTCGGGGAGTAGGCGGCGCTGGGCTTCGAACGGGAGCGGCTGCTTTCATCCTGCTGCGGGAGGGTACGGAGTTTCAGGGCCATCTCGGCTCCGCCTCGCGGGATGTCTACCAGGGTCTCGGAGCGACCCT
>Ga0315339_1000392_pt1 | contig 57896 bp, 46 predicted proteins | sample ASW17metaG_FD_204514 | JGI IMG/M metagenome (GOLD analysis project Ga0315339, IMG submission 204514) | Ammonia-oxidizing marine archaeal communities from Pacific Ocean, United States - ASW #17 | ecosystem: Environmental > Aquatic > Marine > Oceanic | place: USA: California | collected 2016-12-05 | reverse complement strand
TCGCACTTTCAGCAGCTGGCCTTGCCACTGTGTCCATGGGTGGTTCAGCCCTTGCAGCCGTCGTAAACGCGGAGCATGGTCTTGACCGGTGGTCCGGTGAGCATTCCTGGCAAATTACAGATTCTGGCAGCAACGTTGTTGCCAGTATGGATTGGCCGAATTATTACGGCGTAAGTGGATTCACTTACACCACCAATTCGGGCGCTACCTCGCATTGGGGAACCGTCAACTTCACTATGGATCTCGCAGCTGGGGACTACACAGTCACCATGCAGGATTCATATGGTGATGGATGGGTTTGGGGCTCCTACTCGGGTTATCTGGCAGTCAGCGGCAGCGCCGTTGACGGCGGCAGTGCCTCAGGTACAGTCGCATCCGGATCTTCGACCGGAAGCTTTAGCTTCACGGTCATCCCGGCACCCGGTGCCATGGCTCTTCTCGGCTTGGCCGGCCTTGCTGGTCGTCGTCGTCGTCGAGCCTGATCAGTCGATACTGACTCCGACTTCCGTCGGAACACCAGTGTCACTGCTCAACGCGTGACTTGAACTCGGCCCACCCTTCGGGGTGGGCCGATTCTTTTTTCAGCAGCAACGGACATGGTCCTGCTCGGCATGCAGTGCTTCAGAACTGGTTCAGCACGCTGTCCAGAAGGCCCAGGGTCATCTCGATGTCCGCTTTATCGAGCACCATCGGTGGCTTGATCTTGATTACATTGTGAAGTGGGCCATCCGTGCTCAGGAGGACGCCTCGGTCCCGCATCTGGTTGACAACATGTGTCGCCTCTGCATCAGCAGGCTCCATGCTCTTTCGGTGTCTGACGAGTTCAATGCCCAGGAAGAGGCCTTGGCCTCGCACATCTCCAATGAGTTCGTGATGTCCCTGGAGATCATTGAGCCCCTCCAGGAAGAGATTGCCAAGGACACGGGCACGTTCCTGGAGGCCTTCCTCCTTGATCACATCAAGGACCGCCAGTCCGCAGGCACAGGAGACAGGGTTGCCTCCGAAGGTCGAGAAGAATTCCATGCCATTGTCGAAGGCATCCGAGATGGCTCGTGTCGTGACAACGGCGCCCATGGGGTGGCCATTGCCGATGGGCTTGCCAAGCACCACGATGTCAGGGACGACGTCGTGCAGTTCAAATCCCCAGAAGACTTCACCGAGGCGACCGAAGCCGACCTGGACTTCGTCAGCAATGCAGACACCGCCTGCATTCCGAACATGCTCGAATGAGGCAGGAAGATAGTCAGGTGGCAATGGGACCTGGCCGCCGCAGGACAGCATCGGCTCTGCAAAGAAGCCGGCAATGGATCGCCCACTGGAGCATGCCTTCCCGATGATGTCGGCAACCTCGATGGCATAGGCACTTCCTGCATCGTCATCTCGATATGGGCCACGATACGTATCCGGCATCGGCAGGACATGGACCCAGTCGGAGGGGCCGCCTCCGCCGGGTCCATTGAACTTGTATGGGCTCATGGCGATGCAGTTGGCTGTATGTCCGTGGTAGGCGCCGTCAATGACAAGGACATCCTTGGCACCGGATGCAGCCCGAGCGAGTCGCAGTGCCAGTTCGTTGGCTTCAGACCCTGAGTTGACCATGAAGCAGGTGTCCAGGCTGGCCGGCATCGTCTCGCAGAGTCGTTCTGCGTAGTCCGCCAGGTGCTCGTGGAGATACCTGGTGTTGGTATTCAGTTGAGCAGACTGGCGGGCTATGGCATCGGCAACACGCGGATGGCAATGGCCGACGTGGCAGACATTGTTGACCAGGTCGAGGTAGGGCCTGCCGTCGGCGGCATGGAGATATTGCCCTCGGCCCGTGATGATGTGCAGGGGCTCTTCGTAGTTCAGTGACAACGAGGGGCTGATGTACTTCTCGCGTGCAGATCGGATCGAGTCGGGTTCATCATGCATTGGACCCTTGATGCTGCAGCCGCTGCAGAGGATGTTCCGTGCTTCGACTGGAGACATGGCCAGGCACGTGTTGATCGCTGCCCATGCAGTGTCCAGGTGCAGGTTCCGCATCGAATTCGCAGGGTGCACTGACATACGATCTGCATTGACCACGACATAGGTTGCAAGCCGAGCCAGGGTCAGGGGCACCAGGAGATCCTGTTCAACCGGTTGAAGTGGGCGACGTTCGTCATATCCCTCGATCAACGAGGCAGCAACCTCCAGGGTTACGCCTTCCTGTTCAAGGGCGTAGGCAAGGGCAATCCCCAGGTCCTGTACCAGCGATCCTTCCAGGCAGTCTCCAAAATCAAGGAGGCCGACAACACGATCCTCCTGGAGGAGCAGGTTTTCGTCATTGATGTCGCCATGAAGAAGGCCAGAGGGGCAGTTTGCCAGGTATGGACGTACCAGGGCGGAGTTCAGGTGAAAGCAGTACTCGATGATCTGTCTCTGGCCAGGATCTGTAAGGAGTTGCACCTTCTCCCTGTGGACATGTGCAGATGCAAGGTCCCATTCATGGGTCCGAGCTGCCCCGGGGTGATCAAACTTCCCAAGGTGCATGTGCATCTCACCCATGAAGGCTCCGATGGACCTGAGTCGTGATGGTGAGGAGGGCATCGATTTCCAGGGAGTTCCATGAAGATATTCCTGGAGTCTTGCCGTTGCTTCCATGCCCTCAATTGGAACGATCTTCAGCCCGGCCGTTGATGGAATTACCAGTGGAACAGGAACACCTTCCTCATGAAGGCTTGTGATGACTGCGTCTTCAAGGCCTGGGTCGGCATGAGGTTCAGACAGGATCTTCAGGACGACTGGATCGCCTGATTCGGGCTCAGCAAGGTAATTGTAGTTCTCGCCAGGGAGTCGCTGCATGTCTGCCGACAGGCCCCAGTGGTTCTTGAGTAGATCACGGGCGAGATCAAGGAGGCTTGCTTCGGTTCCTTTCACCGCACAAGGGTATCAGGTAGCTGTATGACATTCATGGGGGACACAGGGGGCATTGGTGTGTGTGGCCACGTATACTCCGGAAATGTCAACTTCGGATATGACAGGAAAAGTTGTGATAGTGCCCCAGCCGCAGGCAGGCCTGGCCTCACTTGCCCATTGGTCTTACCTGATGGCCTTTGTCGTGCCGTTTGCAAACCTGATCATCCCCCTCGTTTTGTTGAATACGACCGGCAAGACCGATGCCTTCGTCAGGGAGAACGCCCTTGAAGCGTTGAACCTGTTCATTTCGGTAGTCATCTACACGATCATCAGCATCATTCTCGTGTTCGTGGCCATCGGCATACTTCTGCTGATAGCCCTTGCCGTCTGTTGCATCATTTTTCCCATCATCGCCGCCATACAGACGATGGCGAGTACGATGGAAACCCCCGTCTATCGATATCCACTCATTTTCCGGTTCATTCAGTAGCTGGTCTCGGTCCAAGAGAAGGCGAAACGATGAACTTCACAGAGATGAGGCTGTCAAAGCCAATCCTTCGCGCGATAGCCGACGAGGGCTATGTCGAGCCAACCCCCATCCAGGAACAAGCCATTCCCGAGGCATTGGCGGGACGGGATGTGCTTGGAACGGCCCAGACTGGTACTGGAAAGACATGCGCCTTTGCGTTGCCGATTCTTCATGCCTTGTCAGAAGATGAAGGGCAGGGGAATCACGGGGGTGGTCGGCAGCGAGGCCGAAGCCCACGAGCACTCATCCTGTGTCCGACGCGGGAACTGGCCACCCAGATTCATGAGCGTTTCTGTACCTATGGTCGACATCTGGGTCTTCAGCACGTCGTCGTCTACGGCGGTGTTGCCCAAGGCAGGCAAGTCAGGTCGATGCAGCAGGGGGCAGACGTGTTGGTGGCAACTCCAGGCCGCCTGCTTGACCTGATCAGCCAGGGACATATCGACCTGTCGAGTATCAAGGTCCTGGTGCTCGATGAAGCAGACCGAATGCTTGACATGGGGTTCCTCCCTGACATCAGGAAGCTCATAGACCTGGTGCCCTCCAAGAGGCAGACGTTGTTCTTCTCAGCGACTCTCTCGCGTGACATACGAAAGTTGTCGGGATCCATTCTTTCTGATCCAGTCAGCATAGAGACGTCGCCTGGATTGGCGACAGTCGAAGCCATTCGCCAAATGGTCTACATGGTTGAACGAAAGCAGCGTGCCCAGTTGCTGAAGCACCTTCTTCGAAGAAAGGGCGTGCACCGAGCCTTGGTCTTCACTCGAACGAAGTACGGGGCCGACAAGCTGGCGAAGGTGCTGTGGCAATCGGGAATCGGTGCGGATGCCATACATGGAAACAAGTCCCAGAATGCACGATTCCGCGCACTCGAGTCTTTTAAATCCGGTGAGAAGCCAATCCTGGTTGCGACGGATATCGCATCACGTGGGATCGATGTTGATGAGATCACCCATGTCTTCAATTATGACATGCCCATTGACGTAGAGACATATGTACATCGAATTGGACGCACGGCGCGAGCCGGCGCGTCTGGGGTGGCAATCTCCTTCTGTGGTCGAAATGACCGGGACCTGCTTCGTTCTATCAAGAAGTTGCCAGACGTGAACCTCGAGGAACGGCATGATCTGCCTGAGTACGATGAAGACGAAGGACTCACCGAGGTGCCGAAGCACATGCGTCGGAAAGCGTCTCCAAAGACGATGGCCAAGGAACGCGAACAAGATGCCGACCGACGTTCACGAAGGAAAAAGGGAGGCAAGTCCAATACGAAGAGGAAGTCGCGAAGAAAAGAAGAGCTCGGTGGCAATGCGAAGCCAGGAGGCAGTGGCAAAGGCAGCGGCAAAGGCAGTGGCAAAGGGAGGAAGAAGGCGCGTGGTACTCTGAAGGGAATGAAATCCGAAGAGGGGGCGGCTGAAGAGTCCGGTCGGACACCGAAGGGTGGTCGAAAGGGCAAAGGCAGGGGTAGAAAGAAGACCGGGGGAGCATCGCCAGGGAGCTGGAGGAAAGACGGTCGATCGGGAAACGACTCCTCCGAAGACAGCCCTGCTTCAAAGGGAAAGGGGAAAGGAAGAAAGGTATCCAAACTTGGCAAGGCAAAGTGGAAGGCCAAGGCCGCGACCGCAGGCAAGAAGGGAAAGCTTCCAAAGTCGCGAAGAAGGAAGAACACGGAATCGACCCCGGGTCATCGAGGTTCACCTGGATACAGGAAGAAGACCCACCGCAAGGGAGGCGGAGGCAGCAGGAGGTGAGAACGCATGTGCCCCCGCACCTCGGGCCCCCTTGTTGTTCAACAACGCCAAAAATTGAACCAACCCCCTTCGTTGATGAAGAGGGTTGATTGCGGTGTAAATAGCGGGGACAGGATTCGAACCTGCGACCTCCGGGTTATGAGCCCGACGAGCTACCAGACTGCTCTACCCCGCAATTGAGCCGCGGAGTATACCAAAAGGTCGAGGGGTCCCCTCTTGGAAGACGATACACACGTCAGATGCGTTTCTTCTTCAGGAAATCAGTGGGATTGGACCCGGGGTGGTTGTTTGTTCTCGCCGGACTGAGCATCTGTTCCGCTTCACTCATTGTTCCTGCGCACATGGAACTTGGGGAGGCGAAGCAGCAACTCTCTGCACTGCAATCCCAGGAGCAATGGGCGGTAGACCGCCTTGCCGCGTACGATCAATTCATGGGCCAACTCGACTCGGGAGATCCGGGCTTGATCAGGCGACTCGCTTCTCGAAGATTCAACATGCTTCCAGAAGGGGACACGCCTGTCCTGATGGACGTCGGGGCAAGTGAAGCGTCCATCGAAGAGTGGATCGAGTCGACGGTTTCATCCCCCCTGGATGAAGGTCATGCTATCCCCTCCAGCATGCTTGCAACCATCAGCACTGGTCCCTACAGGCCATGGTTTCTTGTCTGTGGCGTTGCATGCATCTTCATCGGCCTGCTTACGAGCATTGAAACCAGGCTTGCAACAGCAGGGCGAGAAATATCGCCTTCCTGAACATGGGTTGAGAGTACGGCTGCCCTGTCACCGTCGAGTATCTTCAGCTCATGAAGCAGGATGACAACGGGTGTGAAAGCACATGCGCATGGAGAGTTATTCTCGCTGCTCATGGAATCGGTTTGTCCATGGCGAGGCGCCTTGTCAATGCAGTCGGATCTCCTGAAGGCGTACTCCGGGTTTCGCGTTCATCTTTGAAATACATGACAGGCCTGGGGTGGTCGCAGGTTGACCGTATCAGGGATTCGATTGCAACCGTGAACCTGGAGCAGGAGCAACGCTGGCTGCAGTCACATGATGGCGGCCTCCTGGCATTTGGGGAGGGGATGTACCCGGGAACACTCTCTCCGATACCTGACCCTCCTCCGCTCCTTCGCTATCTGGGTGATCCAGCGGTCCTTGCGACACCCTGCATCGCAATCGTCGGAACGCGTCGCTGTACGGCGATGGGGTTGAGGCAGGCGGGACGATTTGCACAGGGGCTGGTTGAAGCAGGATGTACCATCATCTCCGGAGGCGCCCGTGGAATAGATGGCGAAGCTCACCGCGCGACCCTCAGATTCGGAGGCCGTACTGTGGCCGTTCTCGGCGGCGGTCTTGGGTGTCCGTATCCGCTTGAACATGAAAGCATGTTCGAATCGATTGCTGCATCAGGAGGTGCGATGGTCAGTGAGGTCCCGGTTCACCAGGAACCTCGCCCGGGCCTGTTTCCGCGACGGAACAGGATCATCAGCGGTCTCTCGATGGCGGTTGTCGTCATCGAAGCGCCTGTACGAAGTGGCGCAATGAGTACTGCTCGAATCGCGGTGGAAGAACATGGAATCGATGCAATGACAGTCCCGGGTCCTGCAGATTCATGGACATCATCCGGGTGTCATCATGCTGTACAGGAGGGCTGGGCACACCTGGTTACATCGCCAGGGGATGTCCTGAGGTTGCTCGATGAAGACTATTCGTCGAGGGTGCGGCTTCGGTGTTGAAGCCATGTCGGGCTTGATCAATATCTTCGCATGACGCCGATCAGGGTCCCCTGGACCTGGCAGTCACTGACATAGATCGGCTTGTAGTTTGGGTTTGCAGGTTGAAGGCGGATCCGTCCGTCTGGTTCCTTGAAGAATGTCTTCAAGGTTGTTTCACCATCTGGAAGAAGGGCGATGACACGCTGTCCGGGCTTTGCGACACTTGTTCTCTGGACGATGACATAGTCGCCATCAAGAATGCCCTCGTCCTTCATCGAGTCACCTTCTACCTGTAGCGCAAAGGTGCCACCCTGATCGCTGATACGCGTGCCAAAGAGATCTTCAACATCAAGTTGGTCGTTCTGTTGAAACTTCTCGATCGGCATTCCGGCAGCTATGCGCCCAAGGAGCGGATAACGAAGTGCATGTTCCTCGTCAGGAAGAACAGAGTTGTCACAGATCGATAAAGAGCGAGCCTTGTTCGGTATTCGCGAAATGACACCCTTTCGAACGAGTGCTTCGACGTGTTCGAACACCGTTACCTTGCTGACACCGATTTCGTCGGCCAACTCCTGCATTGTCGGTGAATAGCCGTTGGCGAGACGACAATCCCGAATGAGATTCAGTATGTGCAGTTGTTTTGGTGTGACATTCATATGGCGTATCCATTCTGGCAATGGGTTGAACCCGGGTTACTGGGAGTGACCGGGAAAGATCCATGTTCCTGACCATGAGGAGTTCATCTTCGTTGCTCAAACGCCTGGTCTCCATGCAGACGGCATGGACATCATCAGCGGTTGGTGTGCATCGAATTACATACTCATTGATCCTGATTGCATGTTCGTCAACCGTCTTGTCGTTGGAAGCACCACCCATGAACGTCTGTCCGGCACGATCAAGGTCCGTAGAGCAATGATCAATGCCGAGCAGGCGTTCAAGGAGTGTCTGTGGACCAAGCAGGAGCGACGAAAGCCGCTTGCGCTTGGTCCGTTGGAGGTTTGGCAGGGGGGCGGATGCAACCAGCCGTCGGCCGCGTCCAAAATATGCCCTGCCATATGAGCCACCAGGTCCGGTCTGGAGCAAGGGAACATTCTGGCCTGGAGCTTCGGCCGAACGTTCTCTCAATGCAGTCATTGTCGATGCACTGAAACCAACCATGGTGATATCCTCCTGTTTAGGCCGGCTCAGCCCATGGACACTCCCTTCCCTCGGGGCCGTGTCCTTGTGACCCCCAACATATGGGGGTGCATTGCCGGCGTGCTTCCATCTCGACCAGACGGAACTGGCCTCTTGAGAAACATCATCGGAATAGATGTCAGGTATACGTTAGTATAACAGGGACCAAACATCAAATTGTGCCTGGCAGCCCTTGGAAGCGGGCAAGGACCGGAAACAAGGCATGAAGTTCCACAGTCCGGGTACGAGAAGTTGTTTCCTTCAGACATCACTTGGTACCTTGCCGAGCGTGTCCCCATCCATGAAATCACCCCCCATTGAGCTCCCAGAATCAGGGATTGGCCATTGGATGCTCTCGGGAGAGCTCACGTACCTGAATCATGGAAGTTTCGGAGCACGCCCAAGGGCAGTCCATGAACACCAGGAGCAGTTGCGAGCCAACATTGAGAGTTCTCCGGTCCAGGGCATGGATGAAGGCTTGCCTTTGCAGATGCCTGATATCAAGACTTCACTGGGCACATTCCTTGGCATGGAACCAGCAGGAATCGGCCTGGTGCAGAACGCCTCGGAGGCAATATGCTCGGTTCTGAGGTCGATTCACTTTGAACCCGGTGATGAAATCATCTGTACCAGGCATGGGTACAACGCGGTGTTGCAGCTTCTCAGGTACGTATCAAGTCGATATGACGTCACACTTCATGTTGTTGATCTAGAACTACCTGTCTTCTGTCCGGATACGGTCTTGGAGCCTGTCCTTTCACTCCTCGATGACAGGACCCGGCTTGTTGTGATCGATCAGATCACGTCCCCGACAGCCCTTGTACTGGATATCGAAAAGTTGCTCTGTGAATGCCGTAAACGAGGTATCGACACGCTTGTCGATGGTGCACATGGCCCTGGAATGATCGATCTTGATATCTCATCAATGGGTGCGACCTGGTACGCAGGGAATCTTCATAAGTGGGTGTGCGCGCCGATTGGGGCGGGATTTCTCTGGACCGATCCAAGTCGACTTGATCAGACCCACCCTGTGATCATTAGCCATGGATACGAGGAGGGCTATGCCCAGGAGTTCGATTGGCAGGGGACCAGGGACATGACCTCCTGGCAATCCATACCCTTCGTTCTCAACTGGGTGGAAGAGACGTGGGGATGGGATGCCGTCCGAGTTCACAACCATGACCTTGCAACCTGGGCTCATGAGATGTTGACCACATCGCTGGGTGTCGAGCCACTGTCGCCGTTGGATGGAGGCATGCTCGGATCCATGGCCGCCGTACGACTTCCACCGGGTATCCAGGAGAGGCTGGGCGATCCCCTGGTTCTTCAGAAGATGCTTCGCCATGAGAATCGGATCGAAGTGCCGGTCATGGAACTTGGCGATGAGTGGTTCATCAGGGTGTCTTCACAGGTCTACAACAGGCCTTGGGAGTATGAAAAACTTGGGCAAACCCTCCTGGCAATAGCGTAAACCCCCCTGATATCCAGGGTGTAGTCCTATTACGAACTGGCATGAAACCGGCGTCGTACTTCAATCGAAGTGTTATGGGGATTATCCGACCTGGTTGGATCATGCAGGCCGTGGTGGTTCTTTGCGTTGTCCGATTCCTGACGGTGAAGAGAGGGGGCGACAACGCCCAGGTAAGCAATTTCGGGGTGCGGCATTGATTGAAGGAAATACCGATCCAACATGGAGTTGCACGCCGATGGTGAACTGGTTCGGCCCGTTCATGGCTTGCGTGCAGTTGGATAGGGAGAGTACATGACAACGAAGATCAGTAACTTGCTCCGAGGATGCGCGGTGTGCATGTGCACGGTGGCCGCGATGAACACGACGGCGGTGGCTGATATTGCGTCGTTCTCTCTTGATGACATCGACTATTACGCCGGTATCTTCACGCTTGTCGACGAGTTTGATACAGGCATGGCCAATGACCCCATCATCGGGGTACATCTCTCCGAGATCATTCTCGAAACGTATGACAACACCGGCCAGCCGAATTGGGCAAGCGAAGCGCTCCTGGCAATCGACCTGGCCCAGGCGGATGGACAGAGCCTGATGTACATCTTCGCCCCGTTTGAAAACGAGGACTCGCAGGGCATCTTCAACCTGGAGAACTGGTATGCGGATCTCACCGGGAGTGGCTACTACGTTCCGGATGACGGAATAATCAGCGTCTACGCAGTGGGCAGTTGGAGCGACGGTACAGGCCTTCCTTCGGGAACATGGCTGGAGGGACTTGTTGAAGTTGAATTCGGAGTGCCTGCGCCAGGCGCCATTGTCCTGCTCATGGTCGCAGGCGCTGCATCGCGGAGACGAAGACGAACTTGAACATCAGATGAATGTGGCTGGCTTTGGCACGGTATCGTTCGCTTCCACGCCGACGGGCCAACCATAAGAACAGGGTCCGGTTCCAAGTAGGAATCGGACCCTGTGTTCTTGTTCCTGAAGGACATGAACTCAGTTTGCTACGACGATCATGTCCATGCCCTTGAAGTCCCTGCGGGCCTTTGTGGCATCATTCCTGGAGAAGAAAGAGCCGACGTGAACAAGGTAGAGGGTTGAGCCGTGCCGGTCGGTGCGGGATCGAACAATCGGGGACGCAACTCCCGCCCGTTCGGCTGGCCTGGCAAGTTCATCGCAGGCACGGCGAGCCCCTCCTTTGTCTCGGAAGGCCCCGGCTTGAAGTGTAAATCTTTGGGGCATCACTCCTTCGATCGGTAATGAGGCAGGCGTGTCGTGCTGGGGTTCGCCGGTGTCATCAAGTCGTGCCGTCCAAAGTTCTGCACGGTCTTCTCGGCCTGCTTCACGCCATGCCAGTACAGCGTGCCGGGCACATTGGCGACGATCTTCACCCTTGAGCTCCGGCCACGCATGTTCGAATTGAACGGCAGCAACGGCAGGTTGCCCGGATTCCACCATGCACTGGCCGACCATGGCCCGTGCTTGTGCTGACAGGGTTGGGTCAGGCGATCTGGATGCTGTCTGAAAGGCATCGAGGGCGGCGGAATTGTTCCCAAGTCGCTGGTTGCACAGGCCGATGACCCAGGCAGCCTCGTATTTCTCCGCGTCATCACGTTCGAGGATCCGTTTCGCTTCCAGCCGGGCAATGCTGAGGTGTCCGGCCTCGTAATCCTGAAGGGCCGGCTGGAGACTGCTTGTCCTGGAGGAACCACAGCCCAGCAGCAGGAGGCAGGCAAGAGCGAGGAGAGGGATTCGGAATGCGGCCATGGGGTCTTCTCCGATCGGGGCCACCGGGCCATGGCGGCGATACACTGGGGTCTGACGAGGCCTATATCCTGTATCGGACGTTTTTCAAGCTCGACACCAATGGGAGGGGACTTCAAGAGTGGACATAGCCCGCCCAATTCTTCGGCAATGGCTTACCCATCCGTTGCGAACATTCGTTGTCGATGACATCCGATCATGGAAAGGGTACATGTTGTGGCTGGCGTCGCAGCATGTTGCCACTGCCGTTTCAAAAGTCTCAAGCGGTGAGCGGGTGGGGGTCTACCTCCCTACATCGGGTGCTACACCCGTGGCCATGGCCGCCTCCTGGCTTCTTGGACGAACGGTTGTTCCATTGAATTACCTCCTGAGCCGGGATGAGTTGGCATACATCATCGAGGATGCCGAGTTGGATGCAATTGTCACCGCTGGCCCCATGCTCAAGCGATTCGGCGACCTTCCAGGTAAAGCCAAGATCATCAGGATGGAAGAGTTGCCGATGAAGCGTCTCCCCCGGATGCATCGAATCAAGCACCAGCCACCCGAGTGCACGGCCGTGCTGCTCTATACCTCTGGAACATCTGGAAGGCCCAAGGGAGTCATGCTTTCGAATGAGAACCTTGTAACCAATGTCTCGCAGTGCATCAAGTGGGTGAATTTCAACAAGGTTGACGGATTCCTCGGCGTACTTCCGCAGTTCCATAGTTTTGGAATGACGGTGACAACACTGCTCCCGATGACCATTGGTTGCCGGGTTTCCTATACGGCACAGTTCAAGGTGTCGCGGGTTCTTGAACTTCTTCGGACCCAGCGACCAACGGCATTCATGGCCATACCTTCGATGTACAACGCCCTGCTCCAGGCCAAGAGCGCAACAGCAGAAGATTTCAGGTCACTTCGATATGTAGTCTCTGGTGGAGAACCGCTGCCCGATGCGGTCTACGACGGGTTCAAGGATCGATTCAAGGTCACGATCTGTGAAGGATATGGACTGACGGAAACTTCCCCGGTTACGAACTGGACACTCCCCGAAGAAGAACGAAGGGGTACGGTCGGCAGGTCACTCCAGGGGGTAGAAGAGATCATCGTCGACGATGAAGGATGCCGACTCGGGCCGGGAGAAGACGGTGAAGTACGGATTCGAGGCAAGAACGTCATGGCGGGGTACTTCAAGCTCCCGGAGGCAACTTCGGCAGCCTTTGATGATGAGGGGTTTTTCAGGACCGGCGACATGGGTAGGTTTGATGAAGATGGATACCTCTCTATCACTGGACGAATCAAGGAAATGCTGATCATCTCCGGGGAAAACGTGTTTCCGAGGGAGATTGAAGAGGTATTGAACCAACACCCGGCCATATCAGCTGGAGCCGTTGTGGGTCAGCCTGATCCTGCCCGGGGTGAAGTGCCAATTGCCTTCGTCGAACTTGTTGAAGGTGCCCAGTTCGACCCCAAGGAGGGCAGATCGTTCTGCAGGAAATCCCTTGCCCCGTTCAAGGTACCGAGGGAGATTCGTGTGCTTGATGAACTTCCAAGGAATCCAACCGGGAAGATCATGCGGAGAGAGTTGACACAGGAGTTGACTCCATGAATCTGCTTCGATTGGCACACAGTCCGGACCCCGATGACGCCTTCATGTGGTGGCCCCTTGTCGACATCGATGGAGGCGGCCCCCAGGTCGATACGGGGAGATGGTCCTTTGAGCTCGTCGCCGAGGACATCGAGACACTCAACAAGCGAGCGGAATCGGCCGAGTACGACATAACGGCCATCAGTTGTGCCCAGTATCCACGTGTAGCTGGCGAATATGCGTTCACCGCCTGCGGCGCTTCGCTGGGAGATGGGTACGGCCCAAAGCTCGTTTCGCCGAAGAAGCAGGATCTCAAGTCGCTCCTTGCCGACAGGCCGGTCATCCTCGTCCCTGGGGAGAGGACAAGTGCCCTGGCTACGCTTCGTCTCATGTGCCCGGACAACGCATTCGACTGGAAGTCGGTTGAGTTCGACAGCATCGCGCATCGGCTTCTTCAAGGCGAAGCCGATGCAGGAGTCCTCATCCATGAAGGCCAGTTGACATGGGAAGATGATGGGCTGCATCTCGTGGCTGACCTGGGAGCATGGTGGGAACAGGAGACGGGCCTTCCGCTTCCGTTGGGTGGAAATGTCATCCTGAGAACCATCGAGGACCGGTTTGGTGCGGGATCTCTTGGCGCGATCTCAAGGATCCTTCGCGACTCCGTGGAGTGGGCCCTGGCACATCGTGAGCAATCACTCTCCTACGCCCTGAAGTTTGCACGTGGCCTTGATCTCGAGCGAGCTGACAAGTTCGTCGAACTGTACGTGAACCGTTGGACCCTGGACTTTGAATCACGAGGGCGGGAGGCCGTCATCCGGTTCCTCGGCGAAGCAGCCGCCAGGTCGATCCTTCCTGTGGCCGAGTCTGTTGATTTCATCGAGCCCGGGGTCCTTGAGGGGAAATCCTGACATTGAACATGTGAACAGGTACCCTGTTCCAGTCCCAAGAATGAGGTGATGCATGTCCCAACTCCCACAGGAGACCCAGCAGGGATACGAGGCGCCCTTCGTGCGCCAATTCAGCATCTTCCTTGAAAACCGCGTCGGTCGCCTCCTGGACCTACTTCGACTCTTTGACGATGCAGAGAGCGTGAATATCCACGGCCTCACCGTCATGGAGTCTTCCGACTGTGCCGTCGTGAGAGTGGTTGTGGACAATGACGATTCGGCGCGGGCAATGTTACGCAACAGCACCTATGCCTTTGCCGAGACGGACCTGCTCGTCGTGGAACTCACCGACGAACTTCCCATGTCGATGCTCTGCCTCTACCTGTTGGGAGCCGAGTTGAATATCCATTTCATGTACCCACTCCTGGCAACAGGGCATGATTCCCTTGGCGGCCGGATAGCACTCTGCGTCGATGACAACACCTTCGCAGGGCAGATCCTGCTTCGGAAGGGCTTCCGGCTTCTGGGTTCGGGAGATCTCGGCTAGCCTGGCTCCCTAGGGAGCCGAGGGCTGCGGTTGAGCAGTCCGGGACGTTTTCCATTCTTCATACGTCGTGCTGCTTCCATCAGGAAGGAGCACATTAAACTCGATCCCAGCAGTGCCATCCCTGGTGATTTCAATTGAATCGATTCGCTCTCCGCCACGCATGGAACGGATGACATCGAGTCCTTCGACGACATGCCCAAACACGGGATTCAGTCCATTCAGGTGCATTGTCGGCGCGTGGGTGATGTAGAACTGGCTGCCAATGAGTTTGTCCGGGGAAATGGTCGGCATTGCAATGCTGCCCGAGAAGTGATCCCTCGCTCCAGGGACTGATGCTTCGTTCACGATCGAGTACCCCGGGCCGTGGTACGAGGGATACGACGTATCGGTTGGGATGCCTCCCTGTGACATGAAGGCAGGTCTGACATTGTGAAACCACGTGTTCTCGTAGCTGCCATCCCTCACGAGGGCCAGGAAGTTGGCAACCGTGACAGGAGCACTGTTTTCGTAGAGCTCAAGCAGGACAGATTTGCCATTGATCTTCATGTTGACGCGTGGGTTCGTGTCGGCTGTCGCTTCGGAAGAGCGGATGGCGTCTTCCCTCTTCCAGGATTCCAGGACGGCAGGACGGAGGTCAAGCCTCATGTCTCGGTCCAGGTTGCTCGTGTTGGCGTCATTGTCGGCGTTCGACTGCAAGTCGATGAGATGGCGAATGGACGCATCGAACCTGTGGTCTGCATACAGGCAGTCTGAGTACATGATCCCTGTGCCGGGATCCATCAGCAGATGTGCCCCATGCTCCTCGATGAAGTTGATTGCGTCTTTGAACCGTGCAGCTTGCCGAAGTCGTCGCATGTATTCAATCTTCACATTGTCAGAGTCGGGGAATGCCTCGAGGAGCCGGGCACCAAGTTCAACGCCCCTGTCAATATGCTTCTGTCCAACAGCATTGACAAGGCTTTCGGCGGCAATGTGGGGCTTGTCCATTTCGAGATATTCATCCAGTTCACGATCGACCTGGGAGGGATCAATCATTTCCAGGTACCCGTACAGGGCGAGTGGATACGCACGTTTGTTAGGGCCAGCAACCATGAGTTCCCGAAGTACGCTCATGGTTCTTGCTGGATTGGTTTTGTGGTGTATCGCTGCCCATTCCATCCCCTCGAAGATGCGGTTTGGTTCCCGCATCAGTGCCACTCGATACTGGACATCTGCCTGGTCTGTCCGCCCCAGCAGCACGAGCAGTTTGGCGGCCAGGACATACCCCTCGACCCCCATCTTGAAACGGTTGTTGTACTCATCGACTTCGGCCAGAAGAGCTTCTGCTGCTTCTGAATCAAGTGTTCCCGACCTTGCCGCATCCTGTTGAAGGGCGTGCTTCTTCGCGTTGAGTTGCTCGATTTCAGTCTTCTTCTCTACTTCCTGTGCCCAGGACTGTGAAGGGGCAAGAAGAGCCGTGCAGGCGAGGATCATCAGGATGAATCGTTTCATGGGGTGGGGAACTCGCAGGATGTACGGTCGGTCTCCCAGACGCGTATGCCGGCCAGCTTTCCAGAGGGAGAGTCCAGGTGTTGTTCGAGCATGTGATGGCATGTTGTTGTTATGTTCTCAAGGGTCGGATTGAGTTCCTTGAACATGTCAACGTCCAGGTTCAGGTGCTTGTGATCGAGGAGTGCGAGAACACGATCTTCGACAATGCCGTCGAGTTCGACAATGCTCATGGCCTTGTCGCTGGCGGGAACAAGAATCCGCACCTCCAATTCGTAGTTGTGCCCATGGCCATTGGGGCCGGAGCACTTCCCGAAGACGGCAAGGTTGCCGGCATCATCAAGATCCGGATTGCGAAGCCAGTGCGATGCGGAAAATGTATACCGGCGTGCCAGGGTTGCATGGTTCATGTCGTTGCGTTCCATTCGTACATCATGATATGGCGAGAGTCTCAGGCGCAGGCTGTCAACTGTGGAAACAAGGCTGGAGTCGATGGCATGATGGAGCGTCTTGACTAGCCCGGCAGGAGTGACGGGGGAGGGGCTTGCCAATGCCGCCGAGAGAAGGGGGACGCCCCTTTCCCTGACTTGTCGGTCGATCGAATGGATATCCTCGACATAGCCGCTGACGGGATCCAGTGGACCGATGCACCTCACTTCGACCTCGAAGTACGCGCCGATCCCCTCGGTCATTGGCGTGCCCGCATATGTATTCGGCCCTTCAACAAGGTGCCCCGGCCTCGAGGGCACCTGCATGCGAACCGTTCGAGTCAAGCTGGGATTGCCCATTGAAAGTCCCTTGAAATGTACGGAAGTCCCATTGACACGATCAGCGGGTCTTGTACTGTGGATTCTAGTCGTGGCCACCGGCTTCGGCTATTCACCATGCCCCCGGAAGGGCTCGGTATGAAGCTCTGCTTCTGCCGGGCCTTTTTCTTTGACTCATATGAGGGGAGGAAGTTTCCGTCATGGTCCAGAGAGCCTCGATGTTCAGGATGACATGCCTGCTTGCAGGACTTGCACAGGTGGCCTGTCAATCATCGCAAGTGACAAACCAGGAGGAGCCAGCCTGGACGACGCTTGCCCCGGGATTGTCGGTCAATCACGATCAACAGCAGGTTCGGATCAGGTGCTGGAGTTGTCTCGACCAGGGATATCTTGAGCAGGTGCTTTGCATGCCGGGCACTCGTGAACACGAATCACTTCTGGTAACGGATGTCCCGGCATCATCGATTCATGCGGCACTTCTCCTTGTGGGCATCGAGCCGGGGAGTCCGGGCCGTTGGCATGAAGTGGATGGTCGAGTCGAGCTTCTCCCGCCTGTGGGCGACGCGGTCCAGGTTGCCGTGTTGTATGAGCACTCGGAAGGTTGCGGCCAGGTGCATGAGCCGGTGTCTCGATGGATAGCCGAACTCCAGACTGGCGGGGCTTTCCCGACGGACACATGGATCTTCGGGGGGAGCTTGCTCCTGGACGAGGAGGACCTGGTTGGCGAGGGATCGAGATACCTTGCAGATCACTCCGGATCCGTGATCGGCCTCGTGACCTTTGGAGACGAAATGCTTGGGCTGCCCATGGTCATCCCTGATGCAGCCTCGATCCAGGAGCCGGAGTGGGTTGTGCGGATGGAACATGTCCCACCACCGGGAACCAAGGTCCAGGTCCTACTGTCCCCTGGAGGCGGGTCTCAGCCGGCTTCTGGGATGGATGAAACCGAGGGCGAGACGGAGGGCTGACCCACCCTCCAACTGGCACAGAGAGCGATCGCAATGGCATCACTTACATCATGCGGCTCTGGCCGTTCAAGAAGGCCCAGGTGATGTGTCACGGCTTCCTGGACCTGAAGCTTGTTTGCATGCCCATTTCCAGCAACGGCCTTCTTGACCTCGGTAGCTGTGTAATCAACGACTTCAATGGACCTTGCTCCGGCAGCCAGGAGGATGACTCCACGGGCATGTCCCATCAGAATTGCAGTTTGAGCTCGCTGGTAGTGGGCAAAGAGTGACTCCACGACCATGAAGTCAGGTGCAAGATCATCGATGGTTGCATCCAGGTCCGCATGCAGGTTGGTGAGCCTGCTGGAAAGAGGAAGACGAGAATCGATGCGGAAGACGCCTGCTTCGACCAGGCTGGGTCGGTTGCTGCCGGGCACAAGGTCCAGGCAGCCATAGCCAGTGCAACGGAGGCCGGGGTCAATTCCAAGAATGCGCATGAGAGGACACCTGTCCTTCTCATCGGCTGATGGCGGCCTGTCCCTTCGATGTCCGCTCGTCATGCTCGATGAAGCCGTCCCTGAGGCGGATCACGCGGTCGCATCGTTCGGCGATCGATTTATCATGAGTCACCATGACAATCGTTAGCCCTTCCTGGTGCAACTCGTCAAGGATCGCAAGAATATCCTGCCCGGTGGATGAATCCAGGTTGCCGGTTGGTTCGTCAGCGAGGAGGACCGCTGGGTTGGTTACCAATGCGCGTGCGATCGCGACGCGTTGCTGCTGGCCACCGGAGAGTTCATTGGGCCTGTGCCCAAGCCGGTCTCCAAGGCCGACACGCTGGAGTATTTCCACGGTCCGCTTCTGGCGTTCGAGTCTCGGGATTGACTGGTAGAAGAGGGGCACCTCGACATTCTCGATCACGGTCAAGGCCCCAATCAGGTTGAAGGCCTGGAATACGAAGCCGATGCTCCTGCCACGAACCATGCTCAGTTCCTGGTCGCTCATGGAGGCGATGTCACTCCCATTGATGCAGCATGAACCTGACGTGGGTTGGTCCAGGGCGCCGATGATGTTCATCATGGTGCTCTTGCCCGAGCCCGAAGCCCCCATGATGGCGACGTATTCACCCCTTGTGATATCGACATCGATGTTCCTGAGTGCTTCAACGAGCACTGTTCCATCGGGCTTGAAGTAGGTTCGTGTGATACCGGAGAGGCTGATCACATGATCCTGGCTGGATGGAGATGGGGCGTCGTTGCTCATGACAGGATTCTAGGGATTCGCCGATGGTTCGGCATGCATTGCGATTCGATACACTGGCCTCATGTCCCAGCCGGATCGATCGTTGTTTCTTCAGCTCGCGGGGGAGTGGAACCTCGTTCCAGTGACGAGGCGACTGCTTAGTGACCAGGTCACCCCTGTCCTGGCCTACCGCCGGCTTGTTTCCGAGGATGACCGTCGCACCTGCAGTTTCCTGCTCGAATCGGTTGACGTCGGCGGAGCCGTGGGTCGGCATTCAATCCTGGCAGCGCGTCCAGTGATCGAAGTCCTGGCGAGAGAGCACGAGGTTGAACTCATTGACCATCGTGACGGCTCGAGCAGGACCTGGGAATCACCCGATCCACTTGGTGTCCCAAGGGAGGTCAGCCAGGGGCAGAAGGTGGCCCCCATGGAAACATGGGGCAGCGGGGACCTGCCTGGATTTGCTGGTGGGTGGTGTGGGTATGCCGGGTATGACACCATCCGGTACGCAGAGCCCGACCGGCTCGGCTTCGAAACCGCTCCCCCGGATGACCGTCATCTTCCTGACCTGCATTTTGGTCTTTTTCGCGATCTCATCATCTTCGACCACGTCGACAAGACCCTGACCATCATTTCCTACGTGGCCATCGATGAACATGAGACCGCAGAGGTGGCATGGAATGCAGGGCAGGCGTCCCTTGATGAGCTTGCCTCCAGGGTCCAGGCTCACGCGGTCCAGTTGACCGGCGGATCGATCTCCATCAACCTGGCGGCGCCCCCGTCGGAGCCCGGGGACTCGAACATGACACGCAGCCAGTTCGAGAAGGCCGTCGAAGACTGTCGAGAGTACATCCTTGCGGGCGACGTGTTCCAGGTGGTCCCTTCGCAACGATTCAACCGGGCAACCATGGCGGATCCATTCACCATCTACCGGTCGCTCAGGGTGGTCAACCCAAGTCCGTACATGATCTACCTCCAGACGCCTCATGTGATCCTGGTTGCATCAAGCCCGGAGATCCTCTGCAGGGTCGATGACCGTCTCGTGATCAGCAGGCCCCTGGCCGGCACGAGACGGCGGGGCGATTCACTTGAAGCCGATGAACTGCTTGCAACGGAACTCCGGGAGGATGAGAAGGAGCGGTCCGAGCACACGATGCTTGTGGACCTGGCTCGAAATGATCTTGGCCGTGTCTGCGAACCATCGAGCGTACAGGTTGAACGGCTGATGGATGTCGAGTACTACAGCCACGTGATGCACCTGAGTTCAACAGTCATTGGAACGCTCAGGGGCGAACTTGATGCATGGGATGCCTTGCGGCAGTCGCTTCCAGTAGGGACCGTCAGTGGCGCTCCCAAGGTTCGTGCCATGGAAATCATCGATGAATTGGAGTCGGTCAGAAGAGGTCCGTATGCGGGGGGGATCGGCGGCGTCGGCTTTGATGGTTGCATGGACATGGCGATCGCTCTGCGGACCTTCGTGATTCCAAACAAATGCGAAGATGGCTCGTGGACCGTTTCCATGCAGGCAGGAGCCGGCGTTGTCCTCGATTCGAATCCCGCCTCCGAGTACGAGGAAACCGTCAGCAAGGCCGCGGCGCTTGGCAGGGCCATTGATCTTGCGGAATCATCCTTCAAGGATGGTGGGACGGGCGGATCATCCTGAGGACATGGCCAGGTTCAACTCCTCAAGGTGGACCCTGATTCCATCCATGCCACGGTCAAGGCGAAGCCCAAGTTCATTCTCAAGCAGCGTGTTGTTGAACATGTTTCTTGGTCGGTCTGGAGAAGTGCCTTCCGGGGGTGCTTCCGCCTCGAGGATGTTGCATGCGATTGCCGTCCAATCCGACCATCTCGCGTAGCAGTCGGCAAGATGGTAGATGCCGGGCTTGTCCGTAGGGTTGTCCAGGGATCGCAGGATCGCGGAAGCCACGTCATCGACATGTACGAATTTCCCCCCCCCGCTTCGCTCGTAGGTCCGGCCATCCTTGATGTGCTCGAGAATCGGATAGCCGATGGATCGCTTCATGACTGGATCGATCCCGTACACGGCCGAGGGTCTCAGCGAAACGAACGAGAGTCCGCGGGATGCATGGAGCGCCCAGAGATGCAACTCGATCGACGCCTTCAGCGCCCCGTACAGCGTGCCGGGTCTCATGGGATGTTCATCATCAATGTCTCCTTCCCAGCGGTCGAGCATGTGATGGTGCACGGCGACGGAACTTATGTACACGACACGTACGCCTGCATCGGCAGCCCTGTCGAGCAGAAGGAGGGTTGAGGCGAGGTTTCCCCCGAGATGTCCCTGGAGATCATTCTGCTTCAGTGGCATCCAGTCGACCGCGTTGTGGACAAGTACGTCAGCGCCGTCCAGGAGTTCCTCGAAGCAGTCTGTGTCCTCCATTGATCCGATGACGGTTCGATCGAGTGCGTCCTCGACGTGGCTGCTCAGGCTCGATGGGCGGAGAAGGCCGGTGACAGCGTGGCCGGCTGAGGCGAGTTGATGGACGCTTGTGGAGCCGATGAACCCGGAGGCCCCGGTAAAGGCAATTCGCATGGCAGTTTCCTTGGTTGGTTGGGGGGTACAATACCGCCCCTGTACCTGGAGCGCATGGATGATGATGGCCGGTGCACCTCTGAAAAATCCGCAATCGGTCCTCTCACGGAGGCCGAGGCGATGGCTTCGCTGGGCCTTCTGGACATGTCTTTCATGCCTTCTCCTGCTGGGCATCGGCATCTTCATCCTGACACGGCCCAGTGTCTACACGTCCCTTGTCGCGTCGGCCCTGTCCGACAGGCTCGGGGCCCACGTCGAGATCCAGGAGGGAAGCTGGGAAAGCGGAGGCAGGTTCAAGTTCACGGGGATCACGGTTCGCGCGGCCGACATGGAGGGTCTTCCCGGGGAGATTGCGAGCATCGAGTCGCTGATCCTGACAATCAACCCCGGGGGCATTCTCGGTAACGAGGCGATCGTCCAGGATGTGGAGGTGGGGCCAGGTGTACTGCGTGTTGCGGAGCATGTCGTCGATGGCGCCGACATCAACATTGACCATCTCTTCAGGAATCGACCCGGCGGGGAAGGTGGTGTGTCGCAACTTTCAGGGGGCGTGCTGCCTGCATTGCCGCGAAAGATCACGATGCAGTCCATGCTCCTTGAAACAGGTCGATTCTCCGGCGACGCATTCTTCCTGAAAGGGGGCATGTTGTTTTCCGGTTCCGCTATTCCCGATCCAGAAGCAGGCCACATGTACCTTCTTGAACTCAAGGGGAGCAGCGAACAGACAGGTGTTGTTGCTATCTCGGGAACATTCGACCCGAATATTCCGAGTCTCAGTGCGACCATGAGCGAAGGGGAGCTGTCGGAATCGATTCTCGATTTCCTGCCATCGACCCTGAGCAAGGAAGTAGAGGACATGAACCTCGAGGGCTTGATCAGCGACGTGCAGATCGACTGGAAAGGGGGGTCGGTTCCACGGGTACAGGTCGAATTGCGTGATGTAAGTCTTACCCTTCCACCCGACCTTGGTCTCGGGGATTTCTGGGCAAGGTATTCCAACGAGGACTACTGGACATCTCCTGATCCTCCGAGAATGCTCGTGAGCAAGGGCGCCATACTTCTGGATGGAACGACATTGGAGTTCAACAATCTTCAGGGCACATTCACCAGCCAGAGTGAGGAGAAGCTGGCGGAGATCCCATTCTCCCTTGACATGACTCTCACGGACCTTCCGCTCAAGCCTCTCCTTGAAGGCGAAGGGTTCGACAGGGGAAGCAAGCCATTTCCATTCACGCTCGAACTTGTAACGGAAGATTTTACGCTTGGCGAGGGAGTGGACCAGGCCGACATGCCAGTCATCGTTGCCCAGATCCTTGCGATATTCAGGGTTCAGACCTGCACCGTCAACACAAAGATCAAGGTGGAGCGAGGGCCACCTGCCGGCGGCAATGCAGGCAGCCTCAGTTATGAAGGAAGCCTTGAAATCAGGCAGGCGTCGGGAGCCTATTCCGGGTTCCCTTACCCACTTGTCCGGCTTGATGCTGATGTCGATTTCAACAAGACAACCGTGTTCGTGAAGAATCTCGATGCTGCGGGTGCAGGCAACTCACGTATCCAGATCCAAGGCAAGGTCGATCTTCATGACGCCGATGGGCCGGAGGTTGACATTCAACTGGTCGCTGCAAATCTTCCCCTCGACATGACTCTCGTAAATTCCCTGCCCGAGCAGTCCGCCGAAGCCTTGAGGTCGCTCTTCAGGAACTATGGAGTTTCATCGAAGGCATCGGCTGTCGATGAGGTCGGTGAGTCGCTGGAACATGAACACGTCGATCTGAAGTTGGACATACTCCGCAGGCCCGGACCCGGGATGCCGACTCGACTCCAAGGACAGATTACGTTCGATTCTCTCGACCTGTCCTGGGATTCCTTTCCATACCCGGTCACACTCGGGCCAGGTCGATTGAGGTGGTTTGAAGATGAACTACACCTTGAGGGAGGGGATATCGGCGAAGGCGTCGAGTTCAGGACCGAGGCTGGTGGAGTCGGAGAAGTAACAGGCACCATTCAGGTGCCCGCTGAAGAGGATCTTCCAGCCTCAGGTCAGCTGAACCTCGCGATTCGCCAGCAACCCGTAACGCCTGCATTCATCGAGGCCCTGAACGTTCCTGCCCCAGCTGCGGCCGAGTTGATTGAAGCGCTTCGTCTTGAGGGAATGCTGTCCATCAGTGGCCCGATCGACGTGGCTCCATCCGGGGAAACAGCGTGGGACCTGGGAATCGTCATGGAAGGGGGAACGGTTGAACCGAGAGATCAACTTGCTCGGATCCTTGGGATGGGAGAGGCCTTCTGGGAACGCGACATGCGCCTTGATGCATTGGACGTGTCTCTCAGGTGTACCACGGACCGGGTCGAAGTTGAGAATATTTCCGGGGTGGGCGCCGAGATGCAGGTCAAGATGCATGGCCAAATCGCGATTGCAAATTCCGCGTCAACCGATTTCCAGGTTGATGTGTCGAACGCCCCGATCCAGGATCGTCTCCTGAGGCTGGCATCGGACACGATGCAACGAACCATGGAGAAGCTCTGGGATCGCTGGTCTCCGGAAGGGCGGGTAAGCCTGGGGGCGACCATCAAGGGCGAGGGAGATGGCATCGAGACCGTGGTCACCATCAGGTCGATGGCGATGGACCTGGGGCTTCCCCAGGGAGAGGAACACCTGTCCATGGAAGGTGGCGAGATTCAGATCAGCAAGGACTCAATCAGCCTGGATCAGGTCGTCGTAGCGGCCATGCAAGGCGATGTCGGAGACGGCAGGTACGAGTTGGAGGGCACTGTGGAGTGGGATGAAGAAGGCACGAGAACGGAGGTGACCAAATGCTCACTCGATGAAGGCAGGTTCGAATCCCCACTGTTGAAGGCCATGCTGGAAGAGTTTGTCGGGGGAGAAGTGACTGCAACCTGGGATGAGATCGAGCCTGCTGGACGATTCAGTGCTCAGGCACGCCTTCGTCTTGAGCCTGAAAGTGATTGGGTGTGGGGACTCGACGTGGAGCCGTTCCAGCTCGCAGCAACCTACAAGGGCCGGAGACTGGAGTCGTCATTTAATCATGGCCTCCTCAACATCGAGAACGGCTTCATGACATTGCGGAACCTTGGCGGCACCTGCAACGCAGGGACATATGTCGTATCCGGCACGATTGATCCAACGAGCGGTGTATCTGGTGAGCTCATCTTCAACTTCGATGGCCACATCAACTCACCGGAGATAGTAACCCTGATGCCGGAAGTTGCTTCGAGCATCATGAATTCGATCAAGTTCGATGATGGTGAAGGAACCTCCATTCGGGGCGGAGAACTTGTGCTGGATATCCAACCATCCGTCGACTACACGGGCGTCGACCTTGATGTCGAGCTGGTGCTTGCCAATGCGTCGCTGGAAGCCGGGACGACCTTCAAGGATATTGACGGCAGCGCCACCATCACGTTGAAATCCATCACCGGTCAGCCGGTGCAGTTCAATCTCGATTCAAAGCTCGATGGGGTCATCATTCATGGGCACGCACTTGAAGATGCGATCCTGGAGATGCACCTCATCGAGGGTGACAGGCTCCGCTTGAGCCATCTTTCAGGCAATTATGCCGGCGGGGAATTGTATGCCCAGTCCACCTTCGACCTTGGTGAAGCGCAGACATGGGATCTTGAACTCCAGGTTGCCGATGCGTCGCTTGTCGAGTTCATGCCTGTACCCTCGGCATCGACCGAGGCCGAAGACGAGGAACGGAAGCCTGCCAGCGGCAGACTGTATGCATCCGCATATATGCATGGGAGCCTCGAAGACGACAATGACCGGATAGGGCATGGCCAGGTCAGGATCTATGAGGGGGACCTCCAGCCTCTGCCTGTTGCTGTTGGAATCTATCAACTCCTCCAAATGAATCCACTGATCGTCGTCGACTCTCCGAATTATGTGAATGTGTCATGGCATATGCATGGAGAGTACATCAGCCTTGATGAAATCATCCTTGAGAGTGCTTACGAGGATTATGTGACGTTCTCTCTGGCGGGCCAGGGAGAATACGACTGGAACAAGCAGTCAATCGATGCTCGGCTGCGGCCAAGAACAGGTACGCCATTACTTGGAGATGTACTTGGTGCACTCCAGGACCGATTCTATGCCATCGGTGTTGATGGGCCGCTTGAAGACCCCGATGTATGGATCATTCCATTTCCAGACATCCAGTAGTTCCTCCTGGAGCATGTGTTGCCCTCGAGGCGCCTATACTTCCTCTTCATGTCAAGACGATCACGATCACAGGACGCATACAGGCAGGAAGCGGAGGGGCTGCTCGATCGCTTGACCGAGGATGGCTCGGACCTGGATCGACGCCTTGCAGCAGACATGATCCGCACTGCCGCCATGCTCCTGGATGACAGGTGCGATACGGGTCAGATGAAACTGATGGCCAATGCGCTCAAGGAGATGCGTGCCTCCTGGCGAGTATTCAATGCATACAAGGGCACGAGAAAGATCACGATCTACGGTTCGGCCCGTACGCCCGAAGATCACCCAGACTACAAGGTTGCAAGGGAGTTCAGCCGCCTCATGGCAGCCAGATCCTGGATGTCTATTACAGGCGCCGGCGATGGGATCATGAAAGCTGGTCACGAGGGGCCGTCCCGTGAATCCAGCTTTGGACTCCGCATACGTCTCCCATTCGAGACGGCTGCGAATGAAGTCATCGAGGGAGATCCCAAACTCATCAGTTTTCGATACTTCTTTACGCGCAAAGTGATGTTCATGGCACATGCCGACGCTGTGGCAGTCTGCCCAGGAGGATTCGGCACCCAGGATGAACTCTTCGAGGCCTTGACGTTGATCCAGACCGGGAAATCGAACATCGTCCCCGTCGTCCTTCTGGAAGGAGCCGATGGAGTGTACTGGGACCATTGGAAGACCTATGTGGAGAAGAACCTGGGAGGAAACGGTTGGATCAGCGAGGAGGACATGTCACTGATCTACGAAGCGTCGGATCCGCAGGATGCGTGTTCGCATATTCTCAGGTTCTACCAGGTCTACCACTCGTCGAGGTATGTCGGTGATCATCTCGTGCTGCGACTGCAGAAGGAGCTGCCGGCCGAAGCAGTCTCGAAGATCAACGAGGAGTTTTCCGATCTCGTGCAGAGCGGCGCAATAGAGCAGTCAAAGGCACTTCCCGTCGAGAAGGACCACCTGGATCTTCCCCGGTTGGTCTTCCACCACACCAGGAGGGGCTGGGGACGGGTCCGTGAAATGATCAATTGCATCAATGAGCATGGAGATGATGCTGCGTGAAACGAATGCTCATACCGATGATGATTGGATTGCCGCTGCTTGCACTCTCCTGTAGTCACGTCACTCATGAGCCGACCGTGGAAACGCAAGCGGTGACAGCAAGCCATGCATACCTTGGTGATGGGATAGAAGTCCGTTGCTATCGGGTCAGCGTGGATGATGAAGAGTTGAAACGTTCCATGACAGGGCTCGGTGCCACATTGATCAGTGAACATGCCCTGGCCAGGGAGGGCATCGAGTACTACGATTTTCCGTCAAGCCGGATTGAAGACCTTGCTTCAGTCATCAGTGACGGTACTGCTTGGCATGTCAAATGGTTCGGGCAGCAATTCAACTGGTCCAACCTGCTGCCGGGGCAATCACCTCTCCAAGCCTGGGCATTGCCTGCCCGGGCCTGGTCATTGATGCTTGAAGACGGCCCGGTTGTTCATTTCGAAGCGATGCCCGTCGTTCTCAACCAGGATGGCCGGGTTGCCCGCGGGGATCTTCGCATCGAGCGGCGTATTCGTCCGGGCCACTGCCTGATCCTGATGGGGGACGAGGGCTTAAAAAGAGACCTGGTGACCATCAGCGAAGATGAGCCCTCCCTGGGCCGGATGATGTACAGCTTCAATGGGGGGGGGCCAGCGCCCCAGGATGAGGAGAACGGGGGTGCAGGGGGGCGTGATGTGCTCGTACTGCTCCCACAGTTCACCGATGCCCGCCGACTGCCCCCGCCTCGGTCGCCCCAGTAGAATATGCCGATGCGCAATCGCCCCGAGCATTCTGATGCCCCTGTGGCCCTGACATCCTGGGAAGAGCGGCCAGAAGACATTTCCCCAGAGGACTCTGGGCATCGCCGTCGACTTCGCCGTCTTGGCCCGACAGGAGTCTGGCCAACCCTGTTTACACTTGGAAACCTTGTTTCAGGTTTTGCGGCGATCTACTGTGCGACCCGTCCCCTCGATGCTGCCGGATTCTGGGGCTGGACGAGCCTGACCATGGCATGCGCCCTGATCCTTCTTGGAATCCTCCTCGACAGTGTTGATGGTTCCGTAGCTCGACTGACTGGCGGAGTGACGGAACTTGGAGGTCAACTTGATGCATTGGCCGACCTGATCACGTGCGGCGTTGCACCTGCCTTCGTCATGTTGCATGTGGTGAGTCATGGGCTTGGGATCGAGGAAGGGGCCAGTATCTTCAACCCCGGTACAGGAAATGTGCTCGGCAGAATCTGCTGGGGCATAGCAGCACTCTACGTCTGTTGTGCTGCGTTGCGACTTGCGAGGTTTACCGTTGAAACTTCCGCGGGAAGACTGGGAGATCACATGACCTTCCGTGGCCTTCCAAGCCCCGGAGCGGCAGGACTCATAGCCAGCCTCGTACTGCTCCACCAGCATCTCTACAAGATCGAAGACCCCTCTTCCTTCGTAGCAGGCCTCATGGGCATGGTCACGATTCTCGTCCCGATCATGACATTCCTGGCCGCGCTGGCAATGATCTCCTCCATCCCATACAACCACGCAACAAACAGGTATCTTCGAGTCAACCGCAGTTTCGGTTACACGGCATGGATAGCCGTTGCCATCATCTTCTGCCTCTGGTGGTTCCAGGAAACCCTCGCCCTGATCTTCATTCTCTACGTAGCTTCCGGACCATGCCGTGTACTGCTTGATCGCATACGAGCTTTCCCGGGAAGCGTAGCTGGTGCCTGAGCCCGTGCCCTCGACGCCCTCCACGATGATTCGAACACGCTTCGCCCCCAGCCCGACTGGACACCTGCATGTGGGCGGAGCTCGTACAGCATTGTTCTGCTGGGCATTTTCACGTGGACTCGGCGGCAGGTTCCTGCTCCGAATCGAGGACACGGATCAGAAACGATCCTCCATCGAATCCGGGATTGGATTCTGCCAGGATCTCGAATGGCTTGGTATCGACTGGGACGAGGGGCCTGAGCACAACGGTCATGGGGGGGGAGACGCAGGCCCGTACTTCCAGTCAGAGCGACTTGAACTCTACACCGAACACCTTCTTCGGCTTCTTGGAAACGGGAAGGCCTATTACGCTTTTGAAACCCCCGAGGAACTTGCCGCAAGCAGGAAGGCTGCCCGCGAAGCAAAGACTCCCTACAAGTACGACCGGGCGGCTCTTGATCTCGACCAGGAGACGATCGACGCATGGATTGCAGAAGGTCGACCCCATGTGGTCAGGTTCAAGGTTCCAGAGGGCCCCGTCAACATTTCCGACAAGGTGCTCGGGGATGTCGTTGTTCCCTCGGGAGAGTTGGAGGATTTTATCATCCAGAAGGCGGACGGCTTCCCTACGTATCACTTTGCAGTTGTTGTTGATGACGCGCTCATGGAAGTGAGTCATGTCATTCGTGGCCAGGAGCACCTGAACAATACGGCCAAGCACATGGTGCTCCAGGACGCACTTGGATTCGACCGGCCGATCTACGCCCACTTGTCGCTCATCTTCAACCCCGATGGCTCGAAGATGTCCAAGCGGGATAAGGACAAGGCGCTTCGTGCAGCAGTCGTGGAACAGGGAGTTGAATCCTCCCCGGTCCTCTCCGACGGCACTGAACTCATTCCCGCAGACGAATGGGAGCGTTGGAAGGGGTCCAAGGACGTGCAGTTGTCGCAGGCACAGGTGGCCCTGCTGGCGGAACATCTGGGCATCGACATGCCCGAGATCGATGTTGAGGATTTCAAGCGGGCCGGCTATCTGCCCGGCGTGCTCATCAACTACCTGTCGCTGCTCGGGTGGTCGCCCGGGAATGATATCGAGCAGTTTGACGCGGCGTTTCTCGTGGAGTCCTTCTCGCTTGATCGCGTGCTGAAATCACCGGCGAAGTTTGATCGAGCCAAGCTCCTGGCCTTCAACCAGGACGCAATCCAGGCGATGTCTGGAGAAGAGTTTCTGCAGGAACTGACGGAGTACTGTCGCCGCGAGACCCCCGAGTTCATTGATGCGATGACTCCGGAGCAATTTAGGATGTTCGCCGAGTCAAATCACCCTCGATGCAGAACCCTGCTTGAGCCTGTTCGATCGGGGAGGTTCTTTCTCCAGGATGACGCCGAGGTGCAGTGGGAGATGACGAAGCCGGTTCACAAGGCACTCCTTGGGGGCGAGATCTGTGGTTTCGACCACCTCACCAGCGTCCTGCCACTGCTGCAGGGCCTGCCGGAGTGGTCCCGGGAGCAGCTTGAGTCGGTCGTGGATCGTTATGCTGCCGAGCATGCCGATGGCAAGGTGGGCAAGGTTGCCCAGCCGCTGCGAGTTGCAGTAAGCGGAGGCACGGTCAGTCCTCCAATCTACGATACGCTTGCCATTCTCGGCCGCGATTCGGTGTTGTGCCGTATCCAACGGTGCCTTGGTGCAAGACAATCCCTTTCCAGTACGAGTTGATTGAGCCGCCACGTGACGAATGCAACCCTTCCATCCTCTTCTCTCTCCATGTTCCTCGATGGCATCATCGACTATGCCGGCCTGTATCCGCCCGCGTCATTGAACATGCAGGACATGGTCTCGGCCTGGGTCGACGGCTTGTCTTCAGAGCAGGATTGGATGTTGGGAAGGGTCATTGTCCCGGTCGATCGTCTTGACGAGTTCGAGCAGGTCAGCAAGTCGCTGATTCCCAGTGGTGATGACGAAGAGCCCTGGGTCATCAGCGCCCTCATATCGCCGTCACCAGAGTCATCAATGGAGATGCAGGTTGAACGGATCAAGTCGTTCAACGAATGCCATGCCAACGAGGGAAGGGGCGGCGCCGTGATCGATGTCGTCGAAGTCCCCGGCACGGACGCTGTTGCCATCGATGCGATGCTCGACCAGTTGCCTGAAGAGGTATTTCCATTCTTCGAACTTCCGGCAGACGGAGATATCAGGGGCATGCTTGCCGTCCTTGTCGGCTCTGATGCTGGCGCCAAGATCAGGACGGGGGGCATGAAGCCCGAGTCCTACCCCACGACGGAACAACTATCGAACTTCATTCTGCAATGCTCGCTGGCTGATGTTCCGTTCAAGGCAACGGCTGGCCTGCATCACCCGCTCATGAACCACAATGGGAACATCGGTGTAATGCAGTTCGGGTTCCTGAACGTATTTCTGGCAAGCCTGCTGGCCAGTGCAGGCGAGGAGTCCATCGAAGTCATTGAATCGGTTCTTACCCGCTCGGATCTTGCAGGCATCGTGTTCGGTGACGAGGGGGTCGAGGTGGATGGAAGCGTGCTTGGGCTTGACGTGATCGAGGATGCGAGAATCGCCTTCTCGCTGTCCTTCGGCTCGTGCAGCATCGATGAGCCCGTAGCGGATCTTGTTGGGCTCGGCCTTCTGCCGGCCACGAAGGGGGGATGAACGTGATTGACCAGACGCATGATCCTCAGCTCAGGAGTTGGGTTGAATCCGCAAACGAGGCTGGGACGGAATTTCCCATCCAGAACCTTCCATTCGGCGTCTTCAGGGGCGCAGACGGCAATGGCCGAATCGGTGTTGCCATCGGTGATGAGATTCTGGATGTGCCCGCCGCTATAGAGGATGGGTGTCTCCAGCTTCCTGGAGATACGGCGTGTGCACTCTGTGCATCCAGCCTCAACCAGTTCATGGGCCAAGGGGTGGCATCCTGGCGTGCTGCCCGGCATTCCATTTCCGCACTCCTTGCATCAGATGCATCACCGCATCCGGATATGCTTCGGACACGAACCGATGCCGAGATGCTCATGCCGGCGAAGATCGGTGATTACACAGATTTCTATGCGGCTCGCCATCACGCGACAAATGTCGGGAAGATGTTCCGCCCGGACGGAGAGCCGCTCTTGCCAAACTACCTGCACCTGCCCGTGGGATACCACGGAAGAGCAAGCAGTGTCGTCATCTCGGGCACCCCGATCACCCGGCCCCATGGCCAGTTGAAGCCCGATGATGGCCCGCCGATCTTCGGCCCCTGTCGTCTCCTGGATCATGAACTTGAGTTTGCCGCATTCATCGGCGAGGGCAACTCGATGGGAAGCAGGATTTCCATGGCAGATGCCGCGGACAGACTGTTTGGTGTTGTCATTCTCAATGACTGGTCTGCACGAGATATCCAGAAATGGGAGTACCAGCCACTTGGACCGTTCAATGCGAAGAACTTCGCATCCACCATCAGCCCATGGGTTGTGACGATGGACGCCCTTGCGCCGAGTCGCAGGCCCGGGCCGCCGAGAGAATCGAGTGATCCTGCAATTCTTGAATACCTTCAGCCCGTGACGAATGACGTGCTTGACGTGACCTGTGAGGCCACGATCTCATCGACCACCATGCGGGAGGAGGGCATGGAGCCGCTGAGGATCAGCCGAGGTTCTCTGGCCGACTTGACATGGTCATTTGCGCAGATGCTGGCACACCACACGAGCACCGGATGCCCGATGCATCCAGGTGACATGATCGGTTCAGGAACGATATCGGGCCCAGGGAAGGATGCACGTGGATCCATGCTTGAACTGACATGGCGTGGCACGGAGCCAATGCAACTTCCCGATGGCACGGAGCGGAAGTTCCTGCTCGATGGCGATGAGCTCACCATTTCAGCCTGGCATGAAACAGAGTCTGGTCTGCGAATAGGTTTTGGTTCCTGCAGCGGGCGAATAGAACCTGCACGATGATGAGCGTTACCAGGTGTCCGGCGATTCGCTGCTTTTCGGCTCATCGCCGGGTTTCCAGTTCGCCCAGGAGGCGGGATAGTCTGGATCATCCATTTCCAGTGCGAGCTTCGTCGGGTGCAGAGGCCTGAACGTATCACACATGACAGCTAGTTCATCAGTCCAGGTTGCTCCAAGGCTCTTTTCAACCGTGCCCGGATGTGGTCCGTGGGGAATGCCCTGCGGGTGAAGACTGAATGAGCCGGAACTGATGCCCCTGCGAGCCTTGTAGTTGCCCTCAACGTAGTAGAGGACTTCATCGCTGTCGAGGTTGCTGTGGTTGTATGGAACGGGCACGGCCTCCGGATGAAAGTCCAGGACCCTCGGGCAGAAGGAACAGATGACGAAGTTGTGGCCTTCGAACGTCTGGTGTGTCGGTGGAGGCATGTGATGCTTGCCGACGATCGGAGAGAAGTCATCTATATTGAAGCAGTAGGGGTAGTAGCAGCCGTCCCACCCAACCACGTCAAGTGGATGGTAGTCGTAGATATACGAATGAACGCTGTCCCTTGCCTTGATGCGAACCTCGAACTGCCCGGCTTCATCATAGGAAATCGGCAGTTGCGGAAGGCGAAGGTCCCGTTCGCAGTACGGTGCATGTTCCAGGAACTGGCTCGTCTTCTTCGAGATGTAACGGGGTGGGGGGAGGAAGTGCGATGTATTCATCGTCTCAAAGCAGAGGAACTTGTTTTTAGGCGCATCCTTCCCTTCTGCGGCATCGAATTGCATCCTGTAGATCACGCCCTTTGGAATGACGATGTAGTCCTTCGGGCCGAAGACGAGTGTGCCCATGCTCGTATAGAGCGTTCCTGAACCATGATGAATGAAGAGCAGTTCGTCGCCTGAGCCATTCTTGTAGTGGTATTCCATGGAATCGGAGGGCATGCATATGCTCATCTCGACATCTGCATTCCCAAGAAGGACAAGCCGCCCAGTGACTGGATCGCCCGAGGGGGTCATGTCCTGGGACATGATGTGCCGCATGCGCATCACGTCGGTTTCCACGAACTCGACAGACGTGGAATAGAGTTTTTTCCATCCCGCCACCTGAGTCGGGGGGTGGATGTGGTACATCGTGGAGGACGGCCCGACGAATCCCTCGGTTCCAAAGACTTCCTCGCTGTACAGGGCGCCGTCAGGTCGACGGAATTGAATATGTCGCTTCGGGGGCAGATCGCCAAGTTGCGTGTAGTAGGGCATTGGAACTCCTCGGAAGAGGCTATTCTAGCGAACCATGGAACGACCGCGAAGGATCGCCATCCTGACCACGTCTCGCGCCGAATGGGGACATCTCGTATGGCCTCTGAGGCGAATGCGGGAGCATGTGGGGCTTGAGCTGCTGCTGTATGCGGGTGCGGCACATGTCGATGCCCGGTTCGGGTCCACGCTCGAGGCCATACGCCGAGACGGATTCGAGCCGGATGAGATTCTTCCATGCCTTGATGCGGAGGATTCCAGAACCGGGATGGGTCGTACCCTCGCCTCGCTTGCCACGAGCCTGGCAACATGCCTTGATCGCGACAAGCCCGATCTCCTGGTCGTCATGGCTGATCGTTACGAGATGCTTGCGCCAGCATCAATAGCGACCGCCATGGGGATACCGATCGCTCACATCGAGGGAGGGGAGCTCAGCGAAGGGGCGCTTGATCAGCAGGTTCGTGATGCCCTGACAAAGCTCTCGCACCTGCACCTCGTTCCGCATGAGCAGGCGGCGAGGAGGGTCCGTCAACTCGGGGAGGAGGAGTGGAGAATCCACATAACCGGCTCGCCCTCGCTGGACCATCTCGTGCACTCCAGCCTGCCTGCTGCCGACTTCGTGTCGAGCGAGATCGGGCTTCCATTGGACCCACCCCCCATGGTCGTTGCCGTCCACCCGGTGACTCTGGAGCAGGACACGACCCGGGACGCCGAGTCGCTCATGGAGGCGCTTGGCTCGATCAGTCATCCAATCGTCTTCTGCTTTCCAAATGCAGACGATGGATTCCAGAGGATCATCGACATGGCAAGCGAGTTCTGCAGCTGCCGGGAAGATGCCGTGCTCCACAGGCATATCGAGCATCTCTGCTTCTGGAGCCTTCTGAAACATGCAGCAGCTATCGTGGGAAACTCGTCTTGCGGGATCATGGAGTCGCCGTCCATAGGGCTTCCATGCGTCAATATAGGAGACAGGCAACGGGGAAGGCTGCGGTCGGACAACATCATCGATGTCGAGCCTGTCCCAGCCATGATCGCATCAGCCATCAACCAGGCGATCGACCCCTCCTTCCGTCGTTCGCTGGTCGGCATGGATCCGACGTATGGTGATGGGAATGCCGGCCAACGCATTGCCGAAGCCCTGGCATCATGTCCCCTTGGTGAGGCTCTGCTCCAGAAGCGGGTCATGGAAGTTTCTCAGCCCATTGATTCTGTACAATGAATCTCTACCAGTTGTCACCGCCCCTTGAGGAGAAAGAACATGTCTGAAACCACCCAAAATCCAAATCGTGCCACCTTGGTCCTTGTCTTTGGAATCCTTGGCCTCGTCCTTTGCATGCCCCTGGGCATCGTTGCCTGGGTCATGGGCAACACCGACCTGAAGGAGATGGACGCGGGGCGGATGGATGCTTCAGGTCGCGGTTTGACGCAGGCCGGGAAGATTCTCGGCATGGTTTCCGTGATCCTCACCATCGTTGCAGTTGTCATCTGGCTCCTGATGGTATTCCTCATGGTCGGCGCTGCAGCTGCAAGTGGGGGAGCCAATACGGGCCTGTTGATCTGACTGACAGATCCAAGAGCACTCTCCAGATAGTACCCAGCCCCGCAGGTCCATCCTGTGGGGCTGTTTCTATGCACGAATGCTGCCGGGGCTTGCCGGTCAGAGGTTTCCGCGTCGCTGCTGTTCAACTTCAAGCGACTCGAACAAGGCCTTGAAGTTGCCTTTGCCGAACGACTGGGAACCACGTCGGCAGATAATCTCGAAGAAGAGTGTTGGCCGATCCTGCAGCGGCATGGTGAACAACTGCAGGAGATAGCCCTCTTCGTCGCGGTCGACAAGAATCCCAAGCGACTTAATCAACTCTCTGTCCTCGCTGATATCGCCGACCCGATCCCAGACACCTTCGTAGTACTCGTCTGGAATATGGAGGAAGTCGACACCGCGACGTCTCAGTTCCGCAACGGATGAAAGTTCGTCGTCCGTTCTGAACGCAAGGTGCTGCACGCCCGGCGTCTGGTCATGCCAGTCCAGGTACTCCTCGATCTGGCTCTTCCTCAGGCCCGCGGCTGGCTCGTTGATCGGCATCTTGATGAGATGGTTTCCAGAGGCCATGACCTTCGACATCAATGCCGAATGCTCGGTGGAAATGTCCTGGTCATCAAAATGCTTGAAGAGCGAGAAGCCCATGACGTCTTCATACCACTGGACCCATTCGTTCATTCGACCTTCCTCGACATTGCCTACGCAGTGGTCGAAATACATCAGGCCGCAGGGGTGTTCCTTGTTGTAGGCATTGATGCCGAACTCCTTCGCCTCGAACCCGGGGAAGAAGGAGCCTCCGTTCTTGAGGGCTGGAAGTGCATAGGCGCCATCGCGGGAGATGAAGGAATGAATCACTTCGCCATAGGTCTTGATGGCCGCGCGTGTCACGCTTCCGGAAGAGTCCTCATAGACAATGGGCTCGATCGCCGATTCGCCTCCGTTTCGCAGGGCCTGTTCATAGGCCTCCTTCGCGTCGAATACCGTGAAGGCAATGTCCTTGATGCCGTCCCCGAAGCGATTGACATGGGCGCTGGCCTGAGACGAGGCGTCCAGACCGGTGCAGAGAAGCATCCTGATGTTCCCCTGCGTCAACAGGTACTGGGCCTCCTCTCGTGCGCCGGTCGTAAGATCTGAGACCTGGCTGATGTCAAATCCGTAGCAGTTTGCATAGAAGTAGGCAGCCTGCTTTGCATTGCCCACGTTGAAACGGACATGATCCACATCGATGAGATGAAGCGGATCAGACTGGTCCGCGCTCTCGATGCCAGGCGAAGTAGATTGAGTCGTAGTCATCACGGTGTTCCTTCGGCAGCAAAACTCTCCACCTGGCATTCTAGCCAACCGGCGGCTTGGAAGACGAGGTCAGTACTTCAGGACGGAATGGACGACATCGGGTTCAAGCAGTTGCCTGCCCTGGAGATCCTCGAGTTCAACGAGAACGCTGATGCCGGCGACCGTGCCTCCGAGTCGAGTTATGAGCTCGCGACATGCAACAAGGGTTCCGCCTGTTGCCATGAGGTCGTCGACTATGAGCACCCGCTGCGAAGCCTTGATCGAATCGGCATGTACCTGGAGTGTGTCTGTTCCGTATTCCAGTGAGTACTCCTGCGAAATCGTGTCGGAGGGCAGGCGGCCTGGCTTTCGAACGGGAACGAATCCTGTGTTCAACGCCCTTGCTACTGCAGTCCCGAAAATGAACCCACGAGACTCGGCTCCTACGACGATGTCGATGTCAGAGGATCGAAATGGAGTCGCCATCAGTTCAACCGAAAGGGCCAGCCCAGCCGGGTCTGCCATCAGTGGCGTGATGTCACGGAAGAGAATCCCTGGAGAGGGAAAATCAGGCACATCTCGTATCAGGGATTTCAGGCGATTCAGCAATGTGTCCTCGATTCGAGGGCTCGGGGAATCAGTAGAGGACGTCGATTGGTTCATGCAGGTATTATGACGATTCCATGGCCGATTCCAAGCCAACAATGAAGTCCCTCGAAACAGTGGAGCCCCTTGGCGACCGCGTTCTTGTACGCAAGGATCAGGATCGGAAGGTCACCAAGGAGGGAATTCACCTTCCTGACAAGATAGAAATTCCAACCTTGACGGGCAGAATAGTGGCTATCAGTGCCCAGGTTGAGCATGATGTCAACTACCCGATACAGCAATATGACAAGGTGCTCTTCAACCCAAAGAATGCAATCCCCGTCGACTTCGAAGGCGATGCCCGCCTGTTCGTCATTCCTGTCGAGGATGTCGTTGCGGTCTTCCGCAAGGAGGACTGAAGATGGCAGACGACTACCGATTGGTTGATTCGCCCGGGGTGCCATTGCGTGGGCAGATCAGAGCCCCTGGCTCGAAGAGCATTACGAATCGAGCCATCCTGCTTGCTGCCCTGGCGGAGGGGAGATCCAGACTCACAGGGGCGCTTGACAGTGATGACACGAAGAGAATGAAGCAGGCGGTCGCGACACTCGGCGCTGATGTTGTCGAGGAAGACGGCTCGCTGTTCATCGAGGGAGTGTCCGGGCGATTTACCGGGAGTGGAATGATCCACGCCGGCCTTGGCGGGACGCCGGCTCGTTTCCTGCTTGCCGCTGCGTGCCTTGCCGATGAAGAAGTGGTCATCGATGGCGAGCCGCGCCTTCGCGAGCGACCAATGGATGACGGGGTTGCACTGCTTCGTGGCATCGGCGCTGTGATTGAAGAGATGGGAGATCCTGGTCGACTCCCCCTGAAAGTGCTACCGCAAGTGCCGACGGGGAACCATATCCAGGTCGGCGCAACCGCCTCAAGTCAGTTCATCTCCGCCTTGATGCTCATAGCTCCCACGCTTCCACAGGGCCTGCACATCGATTTCATCGACCATGTGACGAGCGCTTCGTATGTTCGCTTGACAGCAGCTGAACTTGTCAACTGGGGTGTGACTGTCGAAATAGATGAATCGCCGGTTGGACTGGCATCCATCCGGATACCGCATACACCTCTGAAGGCGATGCGCCGCAGCATTGTTCCAGACGCGAGTTCTCTGGCGTACTGGGCAACAGCTGCAACCATCATCCCGGGCAGCGACCTCCTCCTTGTAGGGGCATGTGAAGACGACATGCAGCCGGACGCTGCCGTTCTCAGGGCATTGGTTTCAGGGGGGGGCAGGATTGATTGGACCAGGGAGGGGGCAAGGGTCTCCGGACCTGCAACCTTCGAGGGATGGCCATGTATTGATGCGGAAGAAATGCCCGATGGAGCTATTGCAATGGCTGTTGCTGCTGCATGCGGAACCGGCGAATCATGCATCACAGGCCTTTCTACTCTTCGAATCAAGGAAACAGACCGACTCGAAGCTCTTCGAGCCGAGCTGGAAAAAGCAGGTGCAAGGACCATCGTGGATGGAGATTCCATCCGGATACGCCCCTTGGACATCCAGGGCGATTCCGAGGTATCCATAGCGACCTATGACGACCACAGGATGGCGATGGCATTTGCTGTCCTCGGGCTTCGCAGGGGCGGCATCATCATCGAAGATCCCGGATGTGTATCGAAAAGCTACCCTTCCTTCTGGGATGATCTGGATAGAGTGGCCGCAATGTCGACAACCGGGGATAATGCAGCAGATTCATGAACAGCTTCTGGACATTCGTCAGACAACTGTCGCGACAGAAGGGCATGCTCCTGCTGACCCTGGTCTTCGCCCTTCTCTCTGCTCTCGGGCTTGGAATCGGCATCCTGAGTCTTGCGCCGGTGTTGTCGCAGATCCTTCACCCCGTTGAAGGCCAAGGACTTGCAGAGCTTGCCGTGCAGTTCAATTCCGAAGGGCACTGGCTCCAGGTGCCGGGTTGGATCATCGAGATCCTTCCAGGTGGCCAGTTCGATGGGGTTGTCGCCATCCTCATCTTCATCACCGTGCTCACGATCTTCGGAGCGACATGCAATTTCCTTCACCAGTATCTCAGCCAGACACTGACGACGAAGGCCGTTGCAGACATACGTTCCGATGTATTTGAACGCATCACCCACCTCCCTCTTTCGCACGTGATCGTCAAGGGTCCAAGCGAGTACATCAGCAGGCTTGTCCGTGATGCTGCGGCATTGCAGCAGGGCCTCAACGCGCTCCTGGGTAAATCGATCGCACAGTTGACGAAGGGTGTTGCGGCACTGGCAGTGGCCGTCATCTTCGACTGGAAGATCGTGCTCGCGGCAGTCTTCGTCGGTCCGATTCTTGTCGTGGTTCTCAGGAAGCTTGCCAAGAAGGTTCGGCGGGGATCAAGAGGCTCTCTTGCAGCTCAGCAGGACATGCTTCGCCAGGCTACGGAGATCATGCATGGACTGCGGGCAGTGAAGGCCAGTACGGCCGAGTCCGAGAGCAAGGTTCGATTCGACGAGGTGAACAAGGACGTCGTGCACCATGAACTCAAGATGCGGATCGCCAGGGCAATGAGCAGCCCCATCCTTGAAACACTCGCCATCATAGTCCTGAGTCTTCTTGCAGCCATTGCAGCCAAGAGCATCATTACAGGCTCGATGTCCTTCGAGCGATTCATCCTGTCGATCGGCTCACTTGCCATTGCCGGCGCATCCTTCAGGCCGCTGGCATCACTCGTCAACGAGATCAGTGCAGCAGGTGCTCCTGCACAGCGCATCCTCGAGATACTCCAGGACCCCGCGGAGTCGCAGGGGGACTGTTCCATGCCCCTGCCTCGCCACGCGGAATCGATATCGTTCGAGCATGTCAGCTATGCCTATCCAGGTTCTTCGGAACAGGCCCTGAGCAATGTCGACCTGAAGATCAGGTTTGGAGAACATGTTGCAGTCGTCGGTCCGAATGGGTCCGGCAAGACAACACTCCTGAGCCTCCTGCCCAGGCTTCTTGTTCCTGCTTCAGGCCGAATATGCGTCGACGGGTTTGATCTCTCGGCGGTTGATCTGAAGACCCTCCGTCGCCAGGTCGGGGTCGTGACCCAGGATGCGTTCATGATCAATGGAACGGTGGCTGAGAACATCGGATTCGGTGCCGGCGATGTCACTCTGGAGCAGGTCAAGGATGCGGCCCGGCTGGCCCATGCCACCTCGTTCATCAGTGAGCTGCCATTGAAGTGGGATGCGATCGTTGCAGAAGGCGGAGCATCGTTATCGGGGGGCCAGAGGCAGCGAATCGCCATTGCAAGGGCTCTTGTTCGAAATCCGGCGATTCTCATTCTCGACGAGGCGACAAGCCAGGTCGATGCGGAGTCGGAGGTGGCAATACGGGATGCAATCCAGGATGCAGGGATCGATCGGACAGTGCTCATCATTGCACATCGGATGGCCTCGGTCATGACAGCCGATCGAATTGTCGTGCTTGACGAGGGCAGCATCGTCGATATCGGAACGCACGAAGAGCTCCTTGAACGCTGCGAAACGTATTCTCGACTTACCCGGACGCAACTGGTGCCAGCAGCTGAATCATGAGTCGCCAGTTCTACGGCCATCTTCTCCTTGTCTTCATGCTGACTGCCTCGTGCAGCCATGAGGCAGGGGAACAAGTCGGCCAGTCCGATGCCACCCCCCGAATTGCATGCATGTCCCCAGCATTGACGGCAATGCTCGTCGATCTGGGGCTTGAAGGCAGGCTTGTCGGCCGCTCTTCCTTTTGCGAAACTCCCAACGGGGACATACCGGTCATCGGCGACCTTCTTGATGTTCACTGGGAATCATTGGTACGTGTCAGGCCGACCCATGTGCTTGTGCAGGGGAAGCCCGAGCACGTAAGTCCCGAAGTGCTGCATGTCGCAGGAGATCGAGGGTGGGAACTCCTGGCATATCCGCTTGTCGATGCTTCAGATATCAAGGAAGCCATGCAGCGGCTCCCAATAGACCTTGAGCTTGGCGGGGGAGATGCGGAATATGCTCTGCAGCGTGCTGCCGAGTTCAGCGTGCGTGTGGACAACGGGATGTCATCGCCGGTCGACGCAGCAGCTGGACAGAAGGTCCTTCTGCTGACTCCCGGCGAGCAGATGCTCGGGTGGGGGAGAGCGACGTACCTGAGTGAGGTCATGGAGAAACTCGGTGCGGTCAACTCCCTTCAATTCACTGGGTGGAGGCAGTTGGGTGCCGAGGAAATCGTGAGGTCGGATGTCGATTGCATCATCCTCGCAAGCAGTGGGCCTGTTGAGATTCCCAGCGAGCTCCTTGGCCATATGAAGAGCATGGATTCGCAGCCTCGAATCGCTGTTCTGGTTCATCCAGACCTCCTGCTACCTTCGACCCAGCTCCCTGAACTGATTGAAGCCATGAGAGCGACCCTGTCCTCATCCAACGAAGGAGCCAGCCCATGAGGAGGCGTGGCATGCTGCTGGTGCTCTGCCTCCTTGCGGTGGCGGTCTGTCTCCTTCGATTGCTTGTCGACCGCCCCCCAGGCGGCACGCTTTCGCTTGCATGGCCTGGCGCATCGTGGATGGAGTTTCGCAGGACAGCCATGTTTGCAGCAGCCATCGTCGGCGGATGCCTTGGGTTGGCAGGAGCGCTGCTGCAGAGCATGCTCAGGAATCCGCTTGCATCGCCATTTATACTTGGGGTATCCAGTGGTGCCGGACTTGGGTTGATGGTGGCGGCCTGGGTGAGTTACATCACCGTCGGCACGGCCATGACTTTGCCCGGGTCAGGAGGTGTGCCGGCATTGCTTGGAGCGATGCTTGCGCTGTCAGTGGTCTACCTTCTTGGCCAACGAAGAGGCTGGCCTGATCCTGTTGCGATTGTTCTGGTCGGGGTCATCGTTTCGACCGTGGCTGCAGGGGGCATGATGTTCTTCCAGCACCTTGTTCCAACAGGGCTTCGTGGAGCATTTGCTACATGGTTGATGGGAACGATTCCAGAAGTCGTGCCTGCCTGGCGACTCTGGTTGTACGGTTCGATCTGTCTTGGTTGCTGGATGTTCTGCCAGAGGCTCTCGTCTCAACTTGATGCAAGCCTCATGGGTGATGACGAATCGGAAAGCGTCGGAGTTCCCCTCGGGAGGCTTCGGTTGCTGCTCCTGGTCTGCGCGGGTGCCCTTACGGCCGTTGCCGTTACGATTGCAGGCCCGATTGCATTCGTGGGTCTCGTTGCCCCGCATATGGCGCGTCTGCTCGTCGGCGGAAGGCACATCCTCCTCCTTCCCGGGGCCATGGCCTGTGGAGTCATTCTTCTTGTCGGAGCAGACGCCCTCCGTCAGGCCATCGACCTTGGTGGGGGAAGAATGCCGGTAGGCGTCCTGACAACGGTATGCGGCGGCTTCATATTCCTGTTCCTGCTTCGAATGGAGATGCGCCGAGCATGACCCTGGTCGTACAGGACATTTCTCATGACTACCCGTCTTCGCCTGCCCTTGCAGGCGTGAGTGCAACTGCTCGTCCGGGGCGTGTCACATCACTCCTGGGGGCGAATGCATCCGGTAAGACGACCCTGCTCCGTATCGCGGCTGGACTACTCAGTCCATCAGCCGGGTGTGTGACCTGGTCTGGAAAAGATGTAGGCGAATTTTCTGCAGCACATCGTGCGGCATCCATTTCATTTCTCTCCCAAAGGCCCAGGCAGGATGTCCCCTTGACGGTTCGTCAGATCATCCAGTTGGGAAGGGTCCGGTTGGATCCGGATCCACATGGCGCCGAGACAATCATCGGCCAACTCGAACTCGGGTCGCTCCTCGACAGGCCGTTCCCAGCTCTTTCAGTAGGCCAGCAGCAGCGTGTCCATGTCGCCAGGGTTCTTCACCAGCACCAGGCGGGTGGTTTGATCATTCTTGATGAACCGACTGCGCCCATGGATCCACGGCATGCAGCGTTGACGCTTCAAATGCTCCAGGAGCGTGCCTTGAATGGCGCAACCATCCTTCTTTCAATGCATGACATCGGACTTGCGTCTTCGTGTTCGGATGATGCGTGGCTTCTTGATGGGGGGTCGCTGGCATGTGCTGGTCCCGCGAATGACGTACTTGAACCGGCCAGGCTCCAGGGGGCATTTGGACTCGCCTATGAGTGGGTAGAACGGCATGACGGTACCCACTGGTTGGTGCCCGGCAGTTTTCACAACAAGGTTGAATGAGGGGTACACTGGCCGCATGGGCAGATTTGAAATCATCCTGGTTCTCATAGGCATTGTCTGGACAGTCGTTTCAGCAGTTGCCCAGAAGAAGGCGAAGGCTGCCAAGTTGGCCGCCTTGCAGGCTGAAGACCCTGATTCCATACTCTTTCAGGGAGATGGAGAGGGGGACGAGGAGCCCCTTGCAGGCGTTGAAGTCGATGTGGTAAACCATGATGCTCAGCTAAGCCCATTTCAGAAGCTTCGAGAGAAGAGATTGGCCCAACTCCGAAGCAAGTCAAGGCTCGCCCAGGCCGGCGGGGTAGCGTCAGGAACTCCAATCAGGGTGCCGATCCAGACCAGGGCCACGCTTGTTTCAGAAGAAACAATGGACCCCCGTCAAGCAAGGGCTGAGGAACAATTGCCACCCATAGATGAGCATGGCCATGAGAAGGCATCATCCAAGGGAGCTTCCCAGGGCAACGCCGTTGCGCAGAGGCTGCGAGATATCCTCGGGGACAGGCTTCGAGTGCGTGAAGCCATCATTCTCAATGAGCTTCTCAGCAAACCCCTGTCTATCAGGGAAACCTCTCGTTCCTGACAGGTTCGCGACAGATCGCAGCGTGTTCGACGCAGGTTCCTGCATGTTCGAGGAACTTCAGTTGGCCAGGTCGCTATACTCTCCGCGCGATGACAGATATAGCAACCATGGAACTGGGCCAGGAGGAACTCCAGCGAAGCCAGGTTCGGCTTGAGGCACTTCGTGCCATGCTCGCTGAAGCGGGGCTTTCGGCAATTCTCATTGAGCATGAGGTCGATATCTGGTACCTGACCGGCTTCGTAGGTCATTCAGCAACACTTGTCGTTGGTCCGACAAACGCGTCCATCCTGTGTGATGCGCGGTACGAGGAGTATCTGCAGCCGTGGTCCCATGGGGGGGTCCATGAGGTGCTCATCGGCCCTCGGCACACGAAGGCTGATCGAATCAGGGTCGTTGCCGGCGAACATGACCTCTCGACCGTGGGTTTTCAATCTGAGCACCTGACCGTAGCGAGCCTCCAGGCACTTCGAAAGGAGCTTGAAGGCATTGATCTGGTTGAAACTACGGGAGTTCTTGCAACCCTCCGGGCGATCAAGGACCTCCATGAAGTGTCCGTGATCGAGCAATGCATTCAGGTGCAGGGTGATGCACTGGAGGCAGCAATGCTCCAGGTCGAGGTCGGCATGGCGGAGTCCGAACTTGCGGCAATCCTCGAGTTTGAAATGCGGAAACGAGGCGCTTCGGGCGCCAGTTTCGAGCCGATCATTGCGACCGGTTCGAACTCATCGGTCATCCACCACATGCCTAGCAGCAAGCCTATTGAAGAGGGGATGCTCCTGGTCGACTGGGGGGCGAGGATCGACGGGTACTGTTCAGATCTGACTCGCACATTCTGCTTCGGGCCGATGCCGGGACAGATGGCTGAAATCTATGACATCGTTCTTGAGGCACAGGAAGCAGCTATCCAGGCCTGCTGCCCAGGTGCAGATTGCAAGGATGTTGATGCCGTGGCTCGCAATGTCATTGCTTCGGCAGGATATGGAGAGGCATTTTCCCATGGACTGGGCCATGGCCTTGGCATGGAGGTGCATGAGTCACCGAATTTCAGTGTCAAGTCCGGTGGAGTTGTCCTTGAGGCCGGAATGGTCATGACCGTAGAGCCGGGCATCTACCTTCCGGGCATCGGTGGAATACGCGTCGAAGACGATGTTCTCATTACGGAAGACGGATATCGCGTGCTGTCCGATCGAATCTTGAAGTCCCGTGACACGGTTGTCCGGGACCTGGGTTGATGCTGTCGGATTTGGAGTTGATTGCATGATTGACATTCGCAAGCTCAAGGAACTGGTTCGGCTGATGGTCGCCAATGACCTCACTGAAATCGACCTTCGTGACAGCGAGGAGCAGGTCACGCTCCATCGCCCCGGCCCTGGCGATGCCCCAGTGGTTCAGCAGTCGGCGGCAGCGTCTCCTCAGCAGATCCAGCAACCAGCAGCAGTACCTTCTGCAGTTGCTGCGCCTGTCGAAGATGACACAGCAGGCCTTGTTCCAATCTCGAGTCCGATGGTCGGCACGTTCTACGCAGCCGCCACGCCCGATGCGACGCCCTTTGTTGCAGAAGGCGATGCAGTCAAGGAGGACGCCATCGTCTGTATTGTCGAGGCCATGAAGATCTTCAATGAGATCAAGGCCGAGGTCAATGGGACCATCGCAAAGGTACTTGTTTCGAATGGCGATGCCATTGAATTCGGGCAGGACCTCTTCCTAGTCAAGCCGGACTGAGCACCAGGTATACATGGCCATGTTTTCCAGGATCCTCATCGCTAATCGAGGCGAGATCGCCTTGCGAATCATTCGCGCAGCCCGGGAACTCGGGGTGGAGACTGTCTGCGTCTATTCGGAGGCCGACAGGAATGGTCCCTGGCTTCTCCAGGCAGATCATTCCATCTGCATCGGCCCCCCTCCTCCCCTGGAGTCATATCTCAGGATCGATCGAATCATTGCCGCCGCTGAAACATCGAAGGCTGATGCCATCCACCCTGGGTATGGATTTCTCGCTGAGAATGCTGAATTCGCCACCGTCTGCAGGGATTGTCATATCGAGTTCATCGGCCCCAGTCCCGAGGCCATGGCCCTCCTGGGAGACAAGATCTCCTGCAGGGCAATGGCGAAGAAGGCTGGGACTCCGATCTTTCCTGGATCGGAGGAGGCCATCGAGGATGAAGACGACGCGATGAAACTCGCACAGGAAATAGGCTTCCCGGTCATTGTCAAGGCTGCCGCAGGGGGCGGTGGACGGGGGATGCGTGTGGTGAATGAGCCTGGGCAATTGGAAGCTGCAATTCAGTCGGCTCAGCAGGAGGCAGCATCGGCATTTGGCAACGGGGCCGTGTACATAGAGAAGTTCCTTGAACGTGCCAGGCATGTCGAGGTTCAATGCCTCGGCGACAAGCATGGCAGCGCCATCCATCTCTACAACAGGGACTGCACCTCCCAGCGACGACACCAGAAGCTCATCGAGGAAGGTCCTGCGCCCGGTATTCCCGATGATCGGCGAGACGAGGTGTGCCAATCGGCAGCGAGCCTCATACGGAATGCTGGATATTCGGGTGCCGCCACGTGCGAGTTCCTCATGGATCGAGACTCAACCTTCTACATGCTGGAGGTGAATACACGTGTCCAGGTTGAGCACCCCGTGACCGAAATGATCACGGGAGTGGATATTGTCAAGGAATCCATTCGCGTTGCTGCAGGCTTGCCTTTGTTGCATGCACAGGAGGACATCTCGGTCAATGGGCATGCGATCGAATGCAGGATCAATGCCGAGGATCCGGATCGAGACTTCATGCCACAGGCAGGCATCGTGGAGGAATACGTTGCCCCTGGGGGCCACGGGGTGCGAGTCGATTCACATGTCACGCCGGGGTACCTCATACCCTCCAACTACGACTCGATGATCGCAAAGCTCATCGTGCACGGTCGTGACAGGGAGGAGGCGATCGCTCGCATGAGCAGTGCCCTATCGGAGTTCAGGATCGGCCCGGGCAAGACGACCATACCCCTGCACCAGAGGATTCTCAGTGGGCGTGAATTCATGGAAATGGATGTTGATATCCACTATGTCGAACGAATGCTTGCTTCGGATGAAGGTTGATCAGCGGGCAGGAATGTCAACATCCATCGAGCCGATCAAGATATGGCCCAGTCGAAATGACGTGATCTTGACTCCTCCTGTCACCTGGAAGACAAGGAGCAGTCGTTGTTCCTGTGTCTGGGAGAGAACAGGCAGCTGGGATGGATTCTTGATACTGGAACGCGGGTCGAGGCTGATTTCAACTTCCAGGCCGAAGTAGAACACGTAGCCGATTGGCGTGTACTTGTTTCCGTATGAGTCGATAAGGGCCAGTTCGTCCGCGATATCCGTCTTGTCTTCGAGTTGCCCCCCGAGCCAGGTCGGCTGGTTCCTGCTTACGTCGACGTAGACGACCTGCGTACCTGGTTCCGAATAGACGCCTTCTGCTTGAAGGGCTCGCGATGTAGATCCACGTTCGGATTTCTGCATTCGAAGGAAGCCGGATTCAAAGTACCCATCTACCATGGCCATGGTTCCAGGCACACGGTTTCTGCTCGGACTGAAGTTCGGGACTCGATCAATCACGTGAACAAGTTTCAGTTCATTACTGCCTATATCACCACCAAGACGTCGATTGTCCGCTGCGCCGCCGGCGCCCTGTTGGAGCATGGCCTGGATGTCCTGGCTTGATCCCGGCATGGATGACGATGGAGGGACATCGAACCGTGTACCTCGGACCTGGAGGTAGTTTGGATCGAAGGTGTCATCTCTAGATTCGAATATGAACCAGAACTCTGCCTCCTTTCGGCCTGGAACGCTCGAGGCATAGTTCATTCGATCATCAAACGCATAGCCCATGCGCATGACGGCATCTCCCTCGTGGGGATCCTGTGTCCAGTAGATTGGATGGAGGATTTCAGGGCTGTCCTGATCACTCGCTTTGCCGACAAGTCGAACCTGGCTGCTTGCCAGTGACAACTGCTTCCCGAAGTCCATGGAAGAAGGGTTGAACAGTGTCTTGAGCACCCAGTACCGTGTACCCTCGGGATGCAGTACTGGGGAATCTGAACTGGAGAGGAAGGAGAGACCGTCCGTGGGCATGGAGATCTGGCCCTCGCCCTCGTTGAGATTGTCTCTCATGAGGGAGGCCTGCTTGTAGAGTTCAGGGTTGTAGTGCTTCAGTGGGGAGGAACCAAGGTTCGGGTAGAGAGTTGAAACACTCGCCCACTCGTAGAAATCGTTCGTCCACTTGTCTACCGGGATCCAGAGCCTGGGGCCCATCTCGCTCATGACTCCTGCGCGTCCACGTTCACGTCCGAATCCCTGGTATCCCATGAACTCATGCGGGCCATGGAAGAAGCCGAGGGCGGTCAATGTAAATCCGATGGTCAGAATGCCCGAGCACAGGCCGGCAACTGCCCCCATTGCCATGTCAGGTCCCTGGGGAATCATGATATTGGCACGAACGATCGAATCGCCCGTCCACCTGAGAGCAGCCAGGAAGAAGGCGAAGAGTCCTGCAAGCGTCAGGCCCATTGCATATCCATCGAATGTCCCTCCGCCAAGGAGGATGTCAATGGCCAGCGGTTCCCAGAATGCAAATGCCAGCGCGCCGGCCACGATGACCGCAATCAGATGCAGCAGGGAACTGAAGAAGCCCTGATTCGACCACCAGTAGGCGATCAGGAGAACAAGGCCGATGATGATCATGTTGAGGACGACGCTCATGTATTTGCACCCTCCCCTTTATGGCTTGCTGAGTCGGAACTCTTCTTTTTCTTCTTCTTCTTCTTCGGAGCGGAGGAGAAGACTCTCGAGATCTCATCAAGCGAGGTTTCTCCCATGCCAACCTTCATGAGTGCTGCTTCCTGAAGGAGAAGCATCCTGCTGCGACGTGCCTGGGACATGGCGCTCTTGAGATCGCCGCCCCGGAGGTGAGTCCGGATCTCCTTGTCGACGAAGAAGACTTCGAATACGCCTGTTTGCCCAAGATATCCCGTCCCAGTGCAGACGGGGCAGTTCTCGACCTTGTTCTTGACCCTCACCTTGCCCACGGGAAGATGGATGTCCCTGCCTATTGCAGCAGGGAGTTTCAGGCTTTCAAGCTCCTCTGGAGCAGCTGCCTGCTTGCAGTTGGAGCAGAGTTTTCTGATCAATCGTTGATTCAGCACTGCGCGGAGTGGCTTTACGGCTTCGTCGACATCACCAATGTACTTCACCCAGTCCTTGACAGCATTGATGATCGAATCTGATTGCATGGTGATGTAGACAAGTGGTCCCTGGCGACCCGGAGCTGCTGCCGCGCGAGCGACATTGGCTTCCTTCATATCGGAGGCCAGGCAGATATCCGGGTCACGACGAAGGATGGACTGGAGGCTCGTTGCATAGTCGACGTCCGGATTCGTCTTGTCCCATTCGACCTGGTCAACACCATCGATCCACGCCTCGATTTCGTATTCAAGAGTCTTGATGTTGCAGGTATATGCATCATGCCTGCCAAGGCATGCGTAGCCCGAAGATGTCAGGCCCTGTCGAGGAGGCGCTGTGATCAACACGATGCCATGTCGATCATGAGAATCCAGGAGACTATCAAGCCCTTCTCGCTGCTGGGGTAGAAGGCCAAGCAGTTCATAGTTGATCTTGCGTTGCTCTTCTCGATTGAACTCGATGCACGCGGTCTGGCCCTTGGATGAACCTGATGTCGTCAGTTGCACATCTCTGTCGCCCGCGGGAGCAGACATGGAAAAACTTCCTGTCTGCCGTCTGCGTGTGTTGGAGACATCCAGGCCAGCGATCTGCTTCAAGTAGTTCAATACATGACCGCAGGCTTCTGTTGTCAACTCTCCATGTTTCGTTCGAATCCCGTCAATAGTTCGCCAGATACCGGCACCTGAATCTCCAAGGAGCATGTCGATTCGGGATGCCCGCTCTTCGATTGACGGACCAAGTACGTCTTCGGCCTGCAGGTAGATCTGGAACTCAGGTTCATCCTTTCCGGGAACGGGGACGGCTTGACCCCGGACATTCGTGAACTGGATGACAGCGGCCTGGCGAGCCTTGGCCTGTTTTTTGGCAAGTGTAGCCTGGGCATCCTTCCTAAAGGAAAGGCTGTACCTGCGCTCTTCGGGTACCGATTGATTTCGTACTCGCCAGTATGTCAGGACCGGCAGGAGAAGCACCAACAGGGCGACTGGGAAGCTGATCCAGAACGACCATGCAGTGAACATGATGATGATCGCCAGGAAGCCAGCAGTGAGGTGGGTGGCATTCCACTTCTTCCAGTTCAGGTTGAAATAACGGGCATCCTTGTCGAGTTTCGATGACACCAGCCATCCCCAGGCGATGAAGCCGCCCCACATCAGGAGTGGTTTCCATGGGCTCAAGAGGAGAACCGATGAGTCGCTCAGAATGTATTGAATCGATGGGGCGTTCATGATCGTGGTTCGTATTGTTTCAGGAAATGCCCTTCAGGCGCATCTTGAGTTCTTCAGGTTTCGGTGTTGCCTCGAGCGCAACCCTGTGGTGGATGACCTCGTCTTCAACCAGTTGCACCAGGGCACTGGTAAAGTCGATCATGCCTTCCTCGTGACTCTTGCGGATGACGTCGAGCAGTTCGCCTTCACGGGACTCCAGGATGTACTTCTGTACGGCAGGGGTACCAAGGAGGATTTCGATGGCAGGTATCCGGGGAATATCATCCTTGAGCGTCGGGAGCAGCTTCTGATAGACGATGGCGCGAAGATTGTAGGCGAGTAGTTTGCGGATCTGCTCGACTTCATCGGCATCGAACAGATCATAGATGCGGCCGAAGGTCTGCCATGCAGATGAGGCATGAATTGTCCCGAAGACCAGGTGCCCCGTCTCTGCTGCACGAATGGCCGCTTCGAAGGTTTCCTTGTCACGCATTTCACCGACAAGGACGACATCGGGGTCCTCTCGGACAAGGGCGCGAAGCGCTTCGTTGAAGTCAAGGCAGTCGATGCCGACTTCCCTTTGGTTGATGCTTGCCTTGTCATCCTTGAAGATGTACTCGATCGGATCCTCGATCGTGACGATGTGGCATCGGCGACGCTGGTTGATGTACTGGAGCATTGCAGCGATCGAAGTCGACTTGCCCGACCCGGTTACACCCGCAAAGAGAATGATGCCGTTGGCCGCCATCGCGATGGGGCCGAGAACCTCGGGAATATGCAGTTGCTCGAACGTCTTGATGTCTGAAGTGATCAGCCTGCACGCAAGGGCTACCTTGCCACGGGTCATGAAGATGTTGACCCTGAAGCGACGATCCTCGTCATAGTCATATGCAAGGTCAAACTGGCCATGCTGCTTGAAGTGCTTGTGCTGTCCTTCGTCGAGGATATCGAGGCCGATCTGGTACCCATCATTGCCGGAAACCATTTCGGTGTTGAGTGTCCGAAGTTCGCCACGCACTCGAATGCGAGGCTGTGTTTCCGCCTTGATATGCAGATCAGATGCTTCATAGCTGATGCAGGCCTTCAGCAATTTGCGGAAGATAGCCTCTCCAGCACCGTCTTCAGTGCCCTTGGCGTGCGTGATAGCACCAAAAACTTCCTTCACTTCAGTCATTGAAAGGCATGCTCCTGCGAATCAAAAGAGGCCCCAAATGGGGGGGGTGATCGGACACGTCATCGTAGCAGATGGGTCCCGCAGGGGCGATTCCGGCGTTTAGAGATATTTTCGAAACTTGACATGGTGACCCCCTCTCGGCATCATCGTCGGATGGAGCAGCAGAACATCCCTGATGGCATCACCTTCGACGACGTTTTTCTCGTCCCGCAGTACAGCGATGTCACGCCTGATGAGACAAGAACTTCGACCCTGCTCACTCGAAACATAGAGTTGAATATTCCGCTTGTGTCTGCTCCGATGGACACGGTGACGGAGTCCAAACTGGCCATATCCATCGCCCAGGAAGGTGGAATCGGCATCATCCACAAGAACATCTCGATCGAGCAGCAGGCTCTCGAGGTGGCGAAGGTCAAGCGGACAGAGAATGGCATCATTTCCGATCCCATCACGCTCAGTCCGGAAGACACGGTTGCTATGGCAACCTCGCTCATGGAGCAGCAGAACGTATCCGGATTCCCAGTGACGATCGACGGGACCAGCCGTGGCAAGTTGGCGGGAATACTTACTCGCAGGGACATGAAGTTCGTCGATTCTCCAACCGATCACGTTGGAGAGGTTATGACCCGGGAAAACCTCATCACGGGACAGCCCGATATCGAACTGAAGGATGCCGAGGCGTTGATGACTCGTGGTCGAGTCGAAAAGCTCATCCTGATCGACAGTGATGGAGGATTGGCCGGCCTCGTCACCATGCGTGATATCGAAAACATCAGGCAGCATCCAACGGCTTGTCGTGATGGCAGGGGAAGATTGAGAGTGGGAGCGGCCGTAGGCGTTCACCAGTTGGACAGGGTTGCGGCTCTCGTTAACGCCGAAGTCGATGTTGTCATCGTCGACACGGCGCATGGCCATTCCGCAAACGTCCTGGATACGATCCGGTCCATCAAGAGTGAACACGATATCGATGTCATCGCGGGAAATATCGCCACGGAAGAAGGAGCAGCTGCGATCATCGATGCAGGAGCTGACGCAGTGAAGGTTGGCATAGGACCAGGGTCGATATGCACGACTCGAATCATCAGCGGCGTAGGCGTTCCCCAGTTGACCGCGATCCGGAATGCCTGCCTTGCAGCAACAGCGGCAGGTGTGCCGGTCATCGCCGACGGAGGCATACGTCAATCAGGCGATATCCCGAAAGCCATTGGTTTTGGTGCGAATACGGTCATGCTCGGCTCGCTCTTCGCTGGACTTGACGAGAGTCCGGGTGAACTGATCCAGCACAGGGGCAGGCATTTCAAGTCCTACCGGGGCATGGGCAGCCTGGGCGCCATGGGCGCTGGTTCAGCGGACCGCTATGGGCAGGGGACCGTTGAGGACACGAGGAAGTACGTGCCGGAAGGCGTGGAAGGCCGGGTCCCGTATCGAGGCAGTCTTTCTGAGTTCGTCTACCAGATGGTCGGCGGCCTTCGAGCTGCGATGGGGTATTGCGGATGTGCGACCATCAAGGATCTCCAGGAACGTGCCCGGTTCGTACGGGTTTCCTCCGCTTCCCTTGTTGAATCACACGCGCACGATATCCAGATCACCAAGGAAGCACCCAACTACCAGACGATGATCTCCAACGGCGAGTAGTCGTTCTTCCTGCAAGGTCCATGTAGCTCAATTGGATAGAGCGTCGGCCTCCGAAGCCGAAGGTTGCAGGTTCGAGCCCCGCCATGGATGTTGAATGAAACAGGCCCCGCACATCGTGCGGGGCCTGTAGTTCTATTCAGGAATAAACAGACTCAGGGACAGGCACCCCAGCCGGCGATGACTTCAAGCAGCTCATCGATGCCGTAGGGATTACCCCATCCAGCAATGACATGCAGCAGGTCGTCGACGTCGACCATGGAGTCGCCGTCATAGTCGCCCGGGCAGGTTTCCACATCACCGCACTCAGTCACGCTGACCTTGATGGCGTCAATGCCGGCTTCGACGACCGAAGCGCCATTTATGTCTTCAGCCGTGAATCGAAGGCGGAAATCTTCAGACGGCGTTATGCCGCTGATCTCCGAAACGATGAACGAAACGTCGTACCAGTTGCCATTTGCCTCCGGATCGCCGGAATCAATGACTTCGAGTGTTACCCAGGACGATCCACCGTCATCGGATGCCTCGACGAGGAAGAAGTCATCCCGCGGCGCAGTCGTGCACCCACCGCCGTTGTTGTACCAGCGGCTGTAGGACACCACCGCTCCAGCCTTGGAGGCATCGAGCACGGGTGACGTCAGGATGGCCTGTCCGCCATCCACATCGCTGTTGCAGGAACCCGCCGAACTGTTGTCTGTCAGCCAGCTCTGACCGGAACCATCCGCATCCGCAGGGGGGTCGCAACGATCGCAGTTGACGGGGATGCCGCGATCCCACTGACCGTCAGTGGCTCCACCGGAGACAGACCAGCCCGTATCCGTCTCGCAGTCATCCTCGTAGGTGACCACGATGTCGGAGTAGACGCTGGCCGAGTTGGGAGATGAGCTGTATTCGGCTCCCTCCGTATCTTCTGCGGAGAACCAGAATTCCACAGGCAGGCATTCAAGAGTGGGGAAGGAGGCGTCGTAGACATTGTCCGAGACCTCGTACATGGTTCCCATGCTTTCAGTGCCATCCTGCGCGTAGTGGAGTGCTCCAGTGCCAGGTTGTGGGACAACTTCACCGCTGCCGCCGATTTCAACACGGATGGTGGTGGAGCCGTCAGGATGCAGGACTTCCGGAAGACCTTCAGGGAAACCAAAGGACAAGGAGCCGCTTTCACAGGGCTCTCCTGGGCCTTCAACCGTCATCGTGCCACTGCCCGTTGCTCCATTCCAACCGCCTACGCGGATGAAGCAGGTCTGGCCTTCGGTGACATCAACCGAGAGCAGGGAGGTGTAGCCTCCGCAGCTGCCGTTGTCGCCATTGCAGGCAATCTGGGTGAGCCCGTCGCAGCTGCCGGCATAGACGGCCAGGTCACTGTCAAAGTTGACCGAGTCACACAGGCTGACCGTCATGGTTCCGGTTCCACAGGCGACGAGGCGATACCAGACATCGGGATCACACTCGGTCATGAAGGTATCAGAGCACTGCGATTCATCTACCGGAACTCCGGAAGACAATGCGCCGATCGTGTTGACATCCCACGTGCCCCAGGTGATCTCGCGTGCTGTCACGCAATCATCATTGTCTAGCGGCTCAGGGATGTCTCCCATGTTGTGAAGCTCGAATGCTGCCTGGATCTGGTCGATATGGGGAGTTCCATTCGAGAGGTCTCCGTCATCATCATCCAGCGTGAGGTAGTCGAGCAGGATCGTTCCATTGATGGAAGAGCCGCTGTGGAGTGGCATGGAATCGATGACGAGCTGGGCGGTGATGTCGAAACCATCCGCCGGATAGGCGGTTTCCATGATGTCGACGAGGTCCCAGACCACGCCGGATATCAACTGTCCACATGAGTGGATGGCACTTCCGCATGAGGAGCAGCCCGCAGCGTCATATTGACAGTTGTTGTCTGCATTCCGGATGCCGTTCACGCAGTCGTTCGTGTAGAAGCCGCGGGCAAGTTGGTTGTCGCCCGTGATGAGAACACCCATGACATCGCCCATACCTTCGCCATAGGCACCTTGCCCTGAACCGGCGCAATCGACGAGATGGTGGCCATATTCATGGTGAACGATCACGGAGAACGCCGTATTCGAGCAGCCGCCGGCCTCGTTGTAGAAGTTGATTGATGAATAGTCGTAGTAGGCGTTGCAACTGCTCGAGAGATTGACGTTGACCGGGAATCCCTGCTGAGTTCCGATGATTGGGTAGCTTGGACTGTAGTAGAGGACGAAGTCGCGGACGATGTTCGAATGCAGGTATGCATCGGATTGTGCAAGGACAAACTCGGATGTCGTCGAGTTGTGGACTTCGCCACTGCCACCGTCAGCAATCAAGGTACTGAAGGTTGCCTCAGAACCCTGGTCGTTGTTGACGGCGAACCAGCGACCAGTAAAACCACTTGTGACCTCGACCACGGTTCCAGAGTTATCCAGGTCGAAGTAGCCGGTTTCATCTGCGTACGCACTGGCGCCATTGTTGCCGGATACGTATGCATAGGGCATGCCGTAGCTGGAGTCTGTTTCGCAGATGTCGGCGCCTGACCCATCCGTGCTCTGGGAGGTCACGGTGCCGCTGACATCCCCAAGAATGGTGCTGGAGATCGCGTTGGCCGCTGTCGCTGCAGCTGTGTGTCCGCAGTTGACGATCCTGTTTTCCTCGTAGAGGACGGCCCCTGTTTCTGAGTCGACCAGAAGAAGCCACCGGCTGTAGGTGTCGTTGATCTTGGATCCTGATTCGATCTCGAGTCGTTCAGCAAGTCGTGGTGCGATTGCCTCATCTTCGCCGCCGGCGAAGATCACGTAGGCGGGATCAGAGGCAAGGCGTGCCGGCTGCCCGAGGAAACGGGTGCCGGTGGCCATGGCCTTGCCCAGATCGGGCGTGGCTCCACGATTGATTCCAGGACGAAACTCGCCAAGGGGCTTCAAATCGGACGTTGCTTGCACAACCGGATGCCCTGGAGTGTTCTTGACCAGGAGTGAAAGGCGGGAACCGAAGACCGGAATGCCATCGACGGATTGGTGGAAATACATATTCGTAAACTTGTAGGTGTCCGTTGCTCGGTCGTACATCAACGGCTGTTCCTCAAGGCCGCCTGCAAATGGCTTGCCGGCTTCAAGTTCAACCGCATCAATTCCAAAGATGTCTGCATGCAACTCGATGAAGTCGCCAGCGGCATCAAGGGGGCTGCTGCCATTGGCAAAAGCATGCCCTGCGATCTTGTTAACGCGACCATCAAGGGTCTTGGCGATCAAGATTCCAGGCTGCTGGGCCGTGAACTGCTGGAGAGCCAGTGGGGCAGGAGTGGAAGACTTTCTGGCAGGGGTTTTATCTTGAGCTGCGTGGATTGATCCAGCAAGAATGAATGCGGCAAGAGATGCTGCGGCGATAACTGGTCGATGTACGTAGTTGGGCGTATTCATTGGTACGAGTTCTCTCCACTCACAGGTCGATGATGTCGGGGTACAGCACCCTCGAGCCACTGCTGGTGTTCAACGGTCTCGATCCGCATGTGGTCTACAAACCACCGCCAGAACCTAGAACGCCCCCCCAGGCACTCTCTCTCAAGTCCACAAAGTCTACAGCCCATCAGGTGTATTCCAACTTCATATCCAGCAGATACAGCCTGTAAATGTGTCTGGGAGACGAAACCCGGGGTCTCAATGAACGTCAGATTGAAGTTTGCTAAGACCCAAGTGAGGGCTGATGGTGCTTGATGAACCCGAAACCGGGTTTCTGGCCAAATCCCGGTACCATGCCCTCCTGTGACACTCGATACGAACAGCACGGAGGAAGAAGGAAGAAAGGGCCGCATGCACGGCCTCCGCTTCTACGTCATCGCAGGCCCAGAACTGCCTGTCATAGAGATCGGAACATCTGGAGGAGTTATTGGTCGATCCGGCGATTGTGACATTCGCCTGCCGGCCGCAACTGTATCGAGGCGTCATGCCAACATCGAGTATGCAGCCGGCCAGTGGACCATCAAGGACCTCGGGGGAACCAATGGAACATTCCTCAACGACGTTCGCCTTGAATCAAACGCCATCTCGATCCTCGTTGAAGGGGACAGGCTCCAGCTCGGCCCATGGATGCTCCAGGTGGGGACAATGGAGGCGACAACCGTGTCCCTTCCTACGGCTCCGGATGAAGAGGAAGTTGAGAATCGGGTCAAGAGGATCGATCCCTCGGACGTCGCCGCGCTCGCAAGACATCGCCTGTCCTTGTTCATCGAGTGCGCCGGATTGATCCACCAGGCGACAAACGAAGCTGAACAGGCGGAGGCCATTCTTGCATCCGCGCTTGAAGGCACGGGATTCGGCCGAGGAGCGCTTCTTCGTTCCAGGGGGGAAGGTGACCAGGTCGAGGTCCTTCACTACAAGATTGCCGGGAGTTCGGAAGGAACGTTCGATACGTTCAGTCGTTCACTGATACGAGCGGCCTCTGAGGGTGACATGGTGAGCCTTCTCAGCGATGCCCAGCCCGACTATGGACAGAGCATTGCTGAACTGAACATACACTCCGCCCTGTGCTGCCCGATCGAGGTTGATGAATCGATTGCCTCCATTCTCTACCTCGATGCCCGGGGAGGCGAGGCGACCGTGCAGGCCGATGCAACAGGTTTCTGCCAAGCACTTGTTCGAATTGCCGGCCTTTCCATCGGAAACCTACGCCGCCGTGAACTGGTTGAACGACAGCAGCGACTTGAAGGAGACCTCGCCGCCGCTCGCGAAGCACAGCAGTTCATCGTCCCACTCATGGGAGGTCGGATCGGCGATTTCGACTACGCCGTCCTGTTCCGCCCGGGACGATATGCCTCAGGTGATCTCTTTGATGTCATTGAACTAGATGATGAGCGTGTCGTCATCTGTCTCGGCGATGTCAGTGGAAAGGGAATCGGGGCAGCCATCCTCATGGCTGCATCTCAGTCCTTTCTCCATAGCGCACTCCTGAACCACAAGGATCCCGGTCTTGCCGTCTCGGCACTGAATGACTATGTGTCGAAGCGATCCGCAACCAACCGGTTCATCTCTCTTTGGGTCGGGGTCTTCGACCCGGGTTCAGGGGAGGTGACCTATGTGGATGCAGGTCATGGCCACTGGGTCCACGCGAAAG
>Ga0315339_1000391_pt1 | contig 58016 bp, 66 predicted proteins | sample ASW17metaG_FD_204514 | JGI IMG/M metagenome (GOLD analysis project Ga0315339, IMG submission 204514) | Ammonia-oxidizing marine archaeal communities from Pacific Ocean, United States - ASW #17 | ecosystem: Environmental > Aquatic > Marine > Oceanic | place: USA: California | collected 2016-12-05 | reverse complement strand
CATCTATTAATAGAACCTCATCTGACTTTCCACAAGCCAACATAATATTTTTATTGTCTGGTGTAAAAGTAAAGTGCCAACATCTTTTTCCCTCAGTCTTTAGCTCCTTAATTTTCGTAAAATCTTTACCGTCGAAGACCTCTAAAGTTTTGGCTCTTCCGGCAGCCACATAGAGCTTATTACCTTTAGAATTAAAACTTATTCCATAGGGTGATTCTCCTGTCTTAACTGTTTTTACATGATTAAATTCTTTATCTAGCACGATAAAATTATTACTGAATTCTAGCGTTGCAACATAAAAATTTCCATCAGGAGAAACTTTAATACCTCTTGGTCTAAGCCCATAAGGTTTTGTAAAAAATGTTTTTAATAAATCTCCAGATTTATAGTCATGAATTGTAATAGAATTATCTGCCTCATTGGTAACTATGATTTGCTTACCATCCTTACTAAATTCAATTCCCTCAGTTTCTGGACCAGCAGTTATTTCTCTAACTTTTTCGCCTTTTGCAAGATCAACTACAGCTACTTTAGCGGGGATTTTGTCTTCATCATCTTCCTCTTCCTCATGGCGCATTTCACCTTTTTCAGGGGGCTTACCTTTTGAAGATGGCTCTGTTGATACAAATACTTGCCCCTTATTTACTCTAATGAACTCTGGGTTAATCCCTACATCTATATTTTTAACTTCCTTAGTCTTTAAGTTAATGATTGATAAATTAGCACCGGTTTTATTTGCTGTAATTAAGTATTCTCCGTCATCAGTAACCCCGATTCCCCTTGGGAAACCTGCTTCCACATTAATTTCCTCGGTTATTTCCATTGAGTTTAAATCAATTACCGAAATGCCGCCCTTTTGAGACGTCACATAAGCTTTTCCTTTATCTGAATTTCCACATCCAAATAAAAAAATTGATAACAAAGTTATTTTTAACAAATTCATTTTAATATTCCTTTATTTTATTAATTATTTTAAAAGCATCATATAATTTTTTATATAATTGTAGAGCATTTAGCTAATCCTCAGCTAATGATTTTCGTGATTTTTTCCAAGAAATAACTTATATGCTGGGTTCTTTGTCTCATTCCAGCTAGGATAACCAAGCTCACTTAAGAAAATTTCAAATTGTTTTTGATCCTCAGATGGGACCTGCATACCAACTAAGACCCTACCTATGTCAGAACCATGGTTGCGATAGTGAAATAAACTTATATTCCAGTTTTGACCCATTCGTTCTAAAAAGTTTAATAGAGCACTTGGTTTTTCTGGGAACTCAAATCTATAAATAACTTCATTCTCAGCCTCTGGAGCATGCCCCCCAACTAAATGTCTTAAATGTAATTTAGCAACCTCATTATGAGTCAAATCAATTGCATCAAGTCCAGCGTCATTTAAAGTTTTAATTAATAACTTAGACTCTTGAAAATCTTGAACACTAATCCCAACAAAAATATGTGCACTTGTGTGACTTGAAAATCTATAATTAAATTCAGTTATGTTCCTTGATCCAATTAGCCCACAAAATGACTTAAAGGCGCCTGGCTCTTCAGAAATAGTTACTGCAAAAACAGCCTCTCTTTCCTCACCAATCTCTGCTCTTTCCGCTACGAATCCTAAACGATCAAAATTCATATTTGCCCCTGATGCAGTTCCTATTAGAGTTTTAGATTTAATATTATTTTTTTTGATGTACGACTTTATTCCAGCAACGGCTAGAGCGCCTGCTGGCTCAAGAATAGTTCTTGTATCCTCAAATACATCCTTTATTGCCGCACATATTTCATCATTATCAACCACAATCATTTCATCAACATACTCTTGGCAGAGTTTGAAAGTTTCTTCACCTACTTGCCTAAGTGCAGCCCCTTCAGCAAAAAGACTTACATTTTCTAACAAAACTCTCTTCTTAGCCTTCAAAGATTGAGTCATTGCATCAGCACCTTGTGCCTCAACTCCTATTATTTTAATATCAGGTCTAACTGCCTTAATATAACTAGCAATTCCTGATATTAATCCACCGCCACCTACACAACAAAATATTGCATAAATATCTTCTGGATAGTCTTCTAAGATTTCTTTTGCGATAGTGCCTTGCCCCGCGATGATATCTGGGTCATCGAAAGGATGGATGAATATGAGGTTTTCTGTTTTTTGAATTTCTACTGCATATTCATGTGCCTCATACAATGAAGCACCATGGAGCATCACTTCAGCACCTCGTGACTGAACGGCATTTATTTTTATCAAAGGAGTTGTACTCGGCATAACAATTACAGCACGACAACCTAGTTTTTTTGCTGCTAATGCCACGCCTTGAGCATGATTCCCGGCAGAACATGTAATGACACCTCTTTTTAAATCCTCTTTAGACAAATTTACCATCTTGTTATAAGCCCCGCGGACCTTAAAAGAAAAAACAGGCTGGAGATCTTCACGCTTTAAAAGAATATTATTTTGAAACCTTTCAGATAAATTTTCTTGTTTCTCTAGTGGTGTTCTTTCTGCAGCCTCATAAACATTAGCCTGATCAATTCTTTTTTTATATTTATTTTTCATAATTTTAGTAATTCTCAATAAACCTGACGACGTGTATCATAGTAAACCATAATTATAGTCAAAAAAAAGGATTTAACAGAAAATGAGCATCTCTCAAGATGAATTAAAGCAACAAGTAGCTAATGCTGCAATAGATTACGTAAAATCTGGAATTATTGGAGTCGGTACTGGATCTACCGCAAATTATTTTATTGATGCCTTGGCTCAAATTAAACATAAAATAGATGGTACAGTTGCAAGCAGTGAAGCCACTGCAGACAAACTTAGAGCTCACGGAATTGAAGTTTTTGATTTAAATGATATTCATGGAATGGATATTTATGTTGATGGTGCAGACGAAATAACAGAGCATATGCATATGTTAAAAGGTGGTGGCGGGGCCTTGACTAGGGAGAAAATTGTTGCTGCTAATGCAAAAGAATTCATCTGTATATGTGATGAAAGTAAATATGTTCCAATTTTAGGGAAATTTCCTTTACCTATAGAGGTTTTACCAATGGCAAAAAGTTATGTGGCCAGAGAGCTAACAAAACTTGGAGGTCAGCCGCAACTAAGAGACTTTACAACTGATAATGGCAATCTAATAATAGATGTTCATGGACTTAAAATTGCCGATCCAATTGAAATGGAAATAAAAATTAATCAGATTGTTGGCGTAGTTACTAATGGTTTATTTGCAGTTCGTCCTGCTAATATTTTACTTCTTGCCACTCATAAAGGCGTTAAAACAATAAAGAAAGGTGCTTAATTGCCTTAAATTTGTCATAATATATGTCTATATTAATTAATTTTAGGTAAAGAAAATATGGCTTCAGAGCATATTTACAAACAATTCGACTCAGACTTAGAAGCAATACGTGCAAAAGTTTTAGAAATGGGCACTTTAGTGGAAGAGCAAACAGCTAATGCAGTTAAATCTCTTTTAAATACAGACATTAAATTAGCTGAAGAGGTCATGAAAAGGGACGATCAGATCAATGATTTAGAAATAGCTATTGATGAAGAGACTTCACTTTTAATAGCAAAAAGATCGCCTGCAGCTGGAGATTTAAGAAATATAATGATGATGCTTAAAATTATTACTGATCTTGAACGAATGGGTGATGAAGCTGCAAAAATAGCAAGGTCAACAACTAGAATTTTTGAAGATAATCGTATGAGTAAACCGCGGTTTACTGAAATTAAAGGAATGGCAAAAGCTGTTCAAGGGATGATCAAAACAGCATTAAATTCTTTTGCAAGATTAGACTTAAGCGATACTATCGATATTCTCGAAAAAGACAAACAAGTTGACGATGACTATCGCTCCTGTATGCGGCAATTACTAACATTCATGCTTGAAGATCCAAGAACTATCTCAATGTCTCTAGAAAGTATGTTTATTGCAAAATCACTTGAAAGAATTGGTGACCATGCGGTAAATATTTCACAAAGCGTTATTTATACAGTGAAAGGGAAAGATGTAAGGCACTCATCACTTAAAGAAATCAAAAAGGAACTTTCTTAATTTGAAATTTAACTTTTTGGTGGAACATACCCTGAAGCTTGATCCGCTCCATCACCAAAAAAGTAAGCTTCCGTTTGCTCTGTAAGATACTTTCTCGCCTGAGGATCAACCAAACTTAAACGATTCTCATTGACAAGCATAGTTTGATGCTCCAACCATCCAGCCCAAGCTTCTTTTGATATATTTTCAAAAATTTTTTGGCCTAAAGGGCCAGGGTATGGTGGATAATCCAACCCTTCAGCCTCTTTTTTTAATTTTGCACATTTTACAATTCTTGACATTTATTTTGCCTTTTAAGTTATTAAATAACATGATACAAGAAACGTAACTAGCTATACTTATTTTTTTGTTATAATTTGGCTAAATTTTATAAGGCAATAAATTTTATGGAAAGCCCTTTCAAAAAAAAAACAGATCTTAAAAGACTCATCAATACTTTTCGTTATTCAATAAACGGTTATAAAGAAGCATTTAAAAATGAAACTGTGTTCCAACAGGAATTTTTTCTCTCTCTTATTTTAATTCCAGCTGGGTTTCTAATTGGCGAATCTGGAACCCAAAAAGCGTTGTTAGTTTCAAGCATTGTCATCATCCCTATTGTTGAATTTCTAAATTCAGCAATAGAAGCTGCTGTAGATAGAATATCATTTGATAATCATCACCTAGCTAAACGAGCTAAAGCTATAGGAAGTACAGCCGTATTTTTAGCTATCGGAAATGCTTTTATAACCTGGATTGTAATTTTATTCTTCTAGCCCCTTGATATTATATAATCTCTAAAGTATTATCACTGAGTTGATTTTAGGTGATAACAATTTACAAAATTGTTATTTAAACGGGAAGTTAAGTGAAAATCTTACACTGCCCCCGCAACGGTAAGTAAGGAAGAATTTGCACCACAAAGTCACTGGGGAAACCTGGGAAGACAGCAAATTTAGTCTTATGAGTCCGGAGACCGGCCTAGATTCAATCGCGATAAAAGTTGCGGGGAAGCACTTTTAATTGAATTTTAGATCTTATCTTAATTTTCTTTTTTAAATTTATCTCCTACCTATTGTTGCGCCATAAACCATGCGGGGAAGCATGAATAACGTATCTAGGAATAAAATGTTTAATAAGAAACTACTCTTACTTTTGCCAATCCTGGCAGCGTCAGTGAATGCAGAACCAGTCATACAAACAGAAGAAATAATTGTAAAAAACTATAAATACGATAGCAAAGAAGGGCTCTCACCCTACTCAGTAGAAATCCATTCCGCAAAAGAAATTGCACTAGCAGGAAGTGCTTCTTTAATGGATTATCTTGCTCAACATACATCTTTAAATATTATGCCAAACTATGGCGATAAATCTAAACCGTTGATAGATATGAGGGGTTATGGAGTTGAATCTGGGTATCAAAATGTTGTGATCTCAGTAGATGGGCAACGATTAAATAATATAGATATGAGTTCTCAACTTATTGGATCTATTGATATCAACAGTATTGAAAGAATAGAGATTGCTAAAGGTACAGGATCAGTAAAATATGGTGATGGCGCTATGGGAGGTGTGATACAAATTTATACTAAAGATTATAATGGTTACTCTTTAGAGACTGCGCTTGGCAGTAGTGGGACAGTTAAAAAAATTGCTAATGCTGGATTTAAAGGAAAGAAATTTAACTTATCGGTTAATGCAACAGATGATAGACATGCAGGGTTTAGTGATAGAGATGTAACAGGTCAAAAAGATAATTTTCAAAATAAATCACAATCAGCTAAATTAAATATTGTGGCATCAAAAGATTTACTATTGAATTTTGGAGTCTCTAGTTCAAGGATTAATACTTATCTAAAGGGCCCCATGACAAAAGAAGAATTTGTAAATAACCCAGCCCAAAATTCTGGTGCGACATACAATAATTATGACACTGACTCTGATAAATATAGTACTGGGCTTGCTTATAAAGTTAATGAAAAATTAAATGTAACTGCAGATTATTATTACGAAGACAAACTTTATAATGCGACAAGAGCCTATGGATCGCTTTACACGAAAGATTATAAAGGCTTAAACCTTTCAGCAGAATACATAGAAAAAAATTATACAATCTCAACAGGGCTAGATTATTTTGATGGAGAGCGAGTAGATACTACGAATCCAGGAACGACAACGAAAGATAACATTGCTATATATATTGAATCAGAATTTCAACCCAATTGGCTCCCTGAAAATGCTGCACTCTCTGCAGGGCTTAGACAAGAGCGAGTAGATTATAAACATTCTGATGCAACCGCTAGTTACTCAACACATGAATCACTGACTGCTTGGGATGTGGGACTTAACTATGTGGTTGACACTCAGTTAAGTTTCTTTGGAAATCTTAATCATGCCTACCAAGCACCAGATATAGATAGATTCTTTGTTGAGGTGTATCAAAGCAGCAGTCCTTACGCTTGGCTGAGACGTGACTTTAATGGATTTATTAAATCCTCAGAAGTAGACACGTTAAATGTGGGTGTTAATCATATTACTCAAGCAAATAAATTAAAAATTGTTGCTTTTTATTCAGATCTCAAAAATGAGATTGTCTACAATTCATCTGCAAGTAGAAATGAGAATTTTGATAATTCTGAAAAATATGGGCTTGAGATTCACGATACTTATAAATTTAATAATAAGTCTAATGTTAATCTAGTCTACAAATACATTGAAGCAAAAATTGGTCAAAATTCACAAGGCTTCGAAGATGGTAAAACTTTGCCTGGGGTACCTAAGAATTCAATACTAGCAAATCTACAGCATAAATTTTCTGATCAAATGCAATTTAATCTAAGTCATACATGGAAACAAAGTGCGTTTATTATGTCAGATTATGCGAATACAAATGCACAAAAAACACCTGCGTATAGCTCAACAGATGCCAATATTAATTATGAGGTTAAAAGATTCCCGCAATTTAAAAAAGTCAGACTCTATGGTTCAGTAACAAATATCTTTGAACATAAAAATGCATTGCAAGGATATGCAAATTCCCTATACGCATTCAATTTTTCTAGAGCTTGGATGACAGGACTTAAAATTGATTTCTAATAATTTAGCATTCTGATGTTAAAATCTAATGCTTATAATTTAATTAAATTTAAAGATGCAAACATTACTTAAAAAAAATATTTTATTAGCTTTGATTTTATTATTTCTTACTTTGCTTACCCGAGCGAGTCATGAATTAACATCTTTTAGCCTACCAGATGCTAGTCTTGCAATTTTTATTGCGGCAGGTATTTTCTTAAAGCAAAGAAAGTGGCTCATAGTTTTTATAGCTTCAATTGTTTCTTTAGATTGGTATATTGTCAATATAAATAATATGACTCATATTAATTTTGAGACGAGCTATTTAGGGCATATATTTACTTATATTTTAACTTGGGAATTAAGCAGAAAGTTTTTATCTGATGATAAATTTCTCAAGGCAAAATTATTTTTTCCTATTGCGTTCATTGCTATCGTATCAAGCTACATTATCTCGTTTTCTAGCCATTATTTTTTATCAGGATGGGTAAGTAATCCAAATGCTTATGATGGATTAAGCTACCTAGGGAGTTACTTTAATTCTTTCTTCATCCCTAATGCAGTTTATATAACTATTTTGTATATTGTTTTTAAAATAAGTCATAAAATATCAAAATTATCACTATTTAATAATAGAACTTCTTAGTAAACGCTAATCGACCATATCAGACATAAGTTTGATATAATTCGGCACTTGTTGTTATTTATTATGGCCAGATAGCTCAGTTGGTAGAGCAGTGGACTGAAAATCCTCGTGTCGACAGTTCGATTCTGTCTCTGGCCACCACTTATAAATATTTATTTCTTATTTTTCAGTTCAATGTTTTTAAATTCTAAAGCAGTCATCACAACCCCTACAACTGCTAATACAAAACAAAATAAACCTGTAAAGAATAATAATTGATCATCCATACTTAGTCCTTTCTGGCTATTATTTTAAAATAAATAGCAAAAGTTAAGATTGATGGTATCCATGTTGCAGTAAACAAAGCTTCTTGTTTAGTGTCAGCACCCTGAAACCATAGATAAGCAGTTGTTAAAAATGCTACTGCCACTGAAATTAAAATACATAGATCTGATATTTTGAGCATAATTAAATCCTTTCTTAAAAATTAATCTTCATTCCAAAAAGCCCACGATGCAATTAATAAAAGAATCACTGCTAAAGATGCATGTGCTCTTATACTTGTTTCTTGAGGTAGTTCCATTAAAAATGGGACTATATTAACCATACCGAGTAAAAGCCAAATTACTGCTAAAATTGCAAAAAAAAGGGCTATTTTCCCTATTTTTATTTTCATAAGAACCTTTTCTAATAGACTAAAATATTAATTAGCATACATAATTTTATCGCGCTAATTAATTAATTTAAGAGTATGCTTGAGACATATTTGATGTCAACCTATAATTGATAAATTATTGAATAACTTCTAAATTTCGTTATTATTGAGCTCAATGAATAAATTAAATATAGGTATCGATTTAGGTGGTACTAAAATTGAATCTGTTGTTCTTGATTCTGATTCTAAAATTCTTTTTAGACAAAGAATTCTTACTGAAAGTCAGAAAGGTCCAGATCATGTTCTTAATCAAATTCAAAATATATATTTACAAGCTCTAAATAGTATTGAAGGTAGAGAGCATAATCTTGGAATTGGCACCCCTGGTTCAATTTCTAAATCTACTGGGTTATTAAGAAACTCCACTATTTCATGTCAGAATGGATTACCACTTTATGATTTAATTGAAAAAAAATTAAATCATTCATTCACTATTGAAAATGATGCCAACTGCTTTGCTTTGGCTGAAGCACATATTGGTGCTGGAAAAAATAAACCTCTTGTTTTTGGTGTAATCATGGGGACAGGTTGTGGTGGTGGATTTGTTTATAACGGCAAACTAAGGACTGGTCCTCAAAGATTATCTGGTGAATGGGGTCATTCAGTAATTAACCCAAATGGGCCAAAATGTTTTTGTGGTAAAAATGGGTGTGTTAGTAATTATATTTCAGGTACCGGCCTAGAAGAAATGATTTATAACAATTTAAAAATAAAAGTTTCAGCCGAACAATTCTTAAATCAATCAATCTATAGTAAGAATGAAAAAGATATTTTACATAAATTTTATCAGTACTATGGTTTGTCATTAGCAAATATAATTAACACTATCGATCCAGATATAATTATATTGGGGGGGGGTTTATCAAACCATTTAGATTTATATACAATAGGTTTGGAGATGGTTCATAAAAATATTTTTTGTGAGGAACCTAATACCCCTATTCTAAAAAATGTTCTAGGTGATTCTGCAGGTGTTATTGGGGCAGCCATAATTGGCAAAAATGAGAGCATTGAAAATGTCTAAAGGGTTTTGGGAAAATATTAAAGGGAAAATATGCTACAAATAACTGCACTTTATGCCTCACTTCTGGCCTTTGTTTACATTAAATTATCTACAAATGTTATTAAATTAAGAAGGATTCATAAAGTATCTCTTGGTCATAAAAATCATAAGGATCTTGAGCAAGCCATTCGAGCCCAAGCAAATTTTATTGAATATGTTCCTTTTGGTTTAATTTTATTAAGCTGTCTTGAGATTAATAAAATCCATTCATTAATAGTTTTTATACTAGGTGGCTTATTATTTGTTGGTCGGTTTTTACATGCTAAATCATTTACAATACCTGGCATTGATAAAATAAAAAGAGTACAAGGCATGAAGTGTACGCTTTGGTCAATTCGTCTTATGGCGGCTATGCTAATCTTTTCATTATTTATTTCTCTTATCTAAAGTTTGATTCAGAATACAAATCATTCGTATTAACACATCATTTTTTAACCTGTGTTAATTTAACGCTTGAAATCGATAAATAAGGAGATAAGTTATGGCTGATAATAAAAAAGTTATTACATCATTAAATAAGATTTTAGAAATGGAACTTGCTGGGGTTGTGCGTTATACCCATTATGCTTTGATGGTATATGGATATAGCCGTATCCCTATTATTAGTTGGTTGAGAGGGCAAGCAACTGAATCATTAGACCATGCAAATAAAGCTGGTGAATTAATTACTAATTTAGGAGGCCACCCATCACTTGCTATTGGCCCACTTTTAGAAACTAATACTCATGATATTGGTAACATACTACGAGAATCTTTAGAGCATGAAAAAGCATCTCTTGATTGCTATAAAGATTTGTTAAAACTAGTTGGTGATAGCTCTATCATGCTCGAAGAATATGCTAGAGAAATGATTTATACTGAAGAGCTTCATTTAGGTGAAGTTGATAAAATGCTCAGAGCCCCTGGAGATGTAGAGCCATTTAGTAAATAAATTATGCCTGAATATGATCATGAAATAGATGCCATTGGGCTGAAATGCCCAATGCCTATTCTTAAGTGTAAGAAAGGACTTAATGCGCTTAAAATCAATCAAATATTAAGAATAAAAACAACAGATAAAAGTGCAAAAAAAGATTTTGAAGCTTTTTGTAAAAATACTGGTCATGATTTAATTTCCTATGAAATAGAAAATGAAATAACTACCTTTTATATCAAAAAGAATTAAGAATTAAGTTTTACTAATTGTGCTTTTAATTTCTCATTTAACTGAGTAAATTCTAATAATCTTTCTTTCTCTTGGCTGATTACTTCTTCAGGTGCCTTATTAATAAAATTCTTATTCTCTAATTTTCCACTTGCTTTATGAATTTCTGCCTCCAATCGATTAATTTCTTTTTGCAATCGAGCTAACTCCAGTTTTTTGTCAATTTTAATATTTAACATTAGCTTAAAGTTATCAACAATAGCCACTGGAGCATCTTTATCAACTAGTTCGTTCATGTATTCGACTTCATTTACCTTGGCAAGTCCTTTTAGATAGATTTCATATCCAGTCAAAATATCTTTATCTCCCGTAATGGCTAATGGAATTCTTTCTGCAGGTGAAACCCCCATTTCCCCTCTTAAGCTTCGGCATTGAATAACCATTTTTTTTAATATTTCCATCCATTCAATTGATGCTTCATCAACTTTATTTTCTTGAAAAGTCGGGTAAGGCTGCATCATAATTGAAGCCCCTTCTTTCTTAGCCATAGGGGCAATAGTTTGCCATATTTCCTCAGTGATAAATGGCATCACTGGATGGCTCATTCTGAGAATCATTTCTAAGATACTAATTAAAGTCCTTTTCGTTGCTCTTTGCTGTGATTCATTTCCATTTTGTAATTGAGCTTTTGCTATCTCTAAATACCAATCACAATATTCATCCCAAACAAATTGATATATTTCTAATGAAAGTAAATCGAATCGATAATCTTTAAAATTATTTTCAATATTTTTAATTTTTTTATTAAAAATACTGACAATCCATCTATCTGCTTTTGAAAAATCTAAATACCCTTCAACACATTCATCAAAACCATTATCTTTCCCCTCACAGTTCATTAGAACAAAACGTGTTGCATTCCATAGTTTGTTACAAAAGTTTCTGTATCCCTCACATCTTTGCAGATCAAATTTTATATCTCTTCCTGGGCTTGCAAGACTTGCAAATGTAAATCTTAATGCATCTGCTCCATAGGAAGCGATCCCTTCTGGAAACTCTTTTTTAGTTTTCTTAATAATAGACTCGGCTTGTTTTGGATTCATTAACCCGTCAGTTCTCTTCTTTAATAATTCTTCAATTGAAATTCCATCTATTAAATCAATTGGGTCCAAAACATTTCCTTTTGACTTACTCATTTTCTGACCTTCAGCATCTCTAATCAATCCATGAATATAAACATGCTTAAAAGGTATTTTTCCAGTAATGTGCTTAGTCATCATTACCATTCTTGCAACCCAAAAGAAAATAATATCAAAACCAGTAACTAACACGGAAGAAGGTAAATATAAATCAAGGGCATCATTGCTCTTTGAGGGATATTCTGGGGTCCAATCTAGCGTTGAAAAAGGCCATAAAGCTGATGAAAACCAGGTATCCAAAACATCGTCGTCTCTTTTCAAATCCCCCTCATAGCCATCCTCTTTTGCTAATTTTTTTGCTTCATCATGAGTATGTCCTACATAGATTCTATTATCGTCACCATACCAAGCTGGGATTTGATGCCCCCACCATAACTGTCTAGATATACACCAATCTTGAATATTATTAAGCCATTGGTTATAAGTATTTACCCAATTTTCAGGATAAAATTTAATATCTTTACTTTTAACAACATCTAATGCTTTCTCCGAAATACTCTTACCATCATCACTTTTCTTTGTCATAGCAACGAACCATTGATCAGTAAGCATTGGCTCTATGACTGTTCCGGTTCTATCACCTCTTGGAATCTTTACAATATAATTTTCAACTTTATTTAATAGAGATTTGCTTTCAAGATCACTTACAATTTTTTTTCTTACTTCAAATCTTTCTAAGCCTTCATACTCATTTGTCCCATTCTCATTAATTAAACCATCAAGGGTTAAAATATTTATCATTGGTAACTTGTGTCTTTGACCAACTGCATAATCATTAAAATCATGCGCTGGGGTTACCTTTACTACTCCAGTACCAAAACTTGAATCAACATATTCATCCGCAATAATTGGAATTTCTCTTTCCAATAATGGCAATAAAGCAAACTTACCAATATATTTTTTATACCTCTTATCATCTGGATGCACCATTAATGCAACATCTCCAAGCATGGTTTCTGGCCTAGTAGTAGCCACCGTTAGAAAAGTATTATCATCCCCCACAAGAGGGTAATTAATATGCCACAAAGAGCCATTCTCTTCTTCTTGAACTACTTCTAAATCAGATACAGCAGTTTGAAGCTTTATATCCCAATTTACTAATCTTTTTCCTCGATAAATCAATCCTTCTCGATAAAGCTTAACGAACACTTCAGTTACAGTTTTTGATAATCCTTCATCCATAGTGAAACGCTCACGAGACCAATCAGGCGATGTCCCTAGCCTTCGCATTTGTTGTGTTATTTTCCCGCCTGAAAATGCCTTCCAATCCCACACTTTTTTTATAAATTCTTCACGTCCTAATTCATGCCTAGAGATGCCTTCTTGATCTAATTGTCTTTCAACAACAATTTGAGTAGCAATACCTGCATGATCTGTTCCAGGTTGCCATAAGGTATTAGCCCCACTCATACGATGGTAACGAGATAATGTATCCATTAATGTTTGATTAAAACCATGCCCCATATGTAACGTACCGGTGACATTTGGTGGAGGTAACAATATTGAAAAACTTCTAGGATTATTTAAATTTTTACCTATTCCATAGTAGCCTTCAGACTCCCAGAATTTGTACCATTTTTCCTCTATTTCTTTGGGATTAAAAGATTTTAATAGCTCTTGTGTCATATTTTTTTGTCTTGAATAATAATGAATTCTAGCATGCCAGAATATACTCTGACCCTAGAATTTATTTAAATGGAACATATCTTACAACTTTTATCTTTTACTATTTTTATAGTTTTCCATGTCATATCTTTTGAATTAAGAAGTAATAATCTACCCATTAATGAATTGCCAACATTTAAAATAATTTTTATGGCTTCTGCAGCCTGAGTTGAACCAATCATTCCAACTAGAGGTGAAAAAACTCCATGATCAGCACACCTTAATTCTGCTTCAGTTTTTGAATCTGGAAATAAACATTCATAACAAGGGCTAGTAGCATTTCTAAAATCAAATACGCTAATCTGGCCATCAAATTTAATTGCTGCGCCAGACACAAGTGGCTTATTAAGATGAAATGCAATTTTATTTAAAGCGTAACGTGTTTCAAAATTATCAGAGCAATCAATTATTACATCGACATCTTTTGCTATATCTGTCATTTCATCAATATTAAGTTTTTTTTCAATTGGGGTAATAATTATTTCTGAATTAACTTTATTTAAAAATTTACTCGCTGAAAGGGCTTTATTTGTTCCAATAGATTGATCGCTATGAAGTATTTGTCTTTGGAGATTAGAAATATCTACATCATCAAAATCACAAATTGTAATCTTGCCTATTCCTGATGATGCAAGATAAATTGATGCTGGAGATCCTAAGCCGCCTGCTCCAATAATTAGGCAATGGCTATTAAGTAATTTTTCTTGTCCAGCATATTCAATTTCAGGCAAAAGAATATGGCGACTATATCTAAGTAGTTGATCATCTTTCATACCTCAGAATTATCTAGTAACTGCCTGATTTCAGCAATAACATTTTGGGGTATCTGAATAAAATAGGTAAATGAGATCATTAGTAGAATTTTTATCTTTTATTATGTAAGTATAGAAAAAGCTATTAAATATTTCATAAAAATGGGGTGGCTGATGGGGCTCGAACCCACGACAACTGGAATCACAATCCAGGACTCTACCAACTGAGCTACAGCCACCATATTAAATTGGCCTGCCCGACAGGAATCGAACCTGTAACCCCCAGTTTAGAAAACTGGTGCTCTATCCGGTTGAGCTACGGGCAGCTAACTAATCAAATAAAGCGTATCTCGGGCTTACCTTTATTTAGTATATTGGTCGGGGTGGAGAGATTCGAACTCCCGACATCCTGCTCCCAAAGCAGGCGCGCTACCAGGCTACGCTACACCCCGAACGCGCAAATATAGCTTAATTACTCCTTTTGGTCAAACATGATTTACTATTTTTATATTATACCTCGGCAAGTTTATTAATGTTTTTTATAAACATTCTGCTAGAATAATTCTTTATTTAAATTCCTGGTTAACTAAAATGACAGCAAAAATTATTGATGGTAAAGCTATTGCCAATGAGCTTCTAGATAGTATTAAAAAAGAAATTACAATTCGAAAAGGGGAAGGCTATAGAGCACCAACACTAGCAGTTATATTAATCGGTGAAAATCCTGCATCTAAAATATATGTTGGCAGAAAAATAATGGCTTGTGAAAAAACAGGTATTAAATCTATAACTCATAATTTAAAAGAAGATGTTACGCAAGATGATCTACTAAAATTAATCACTGAATGTAATCAGGATAAAAATATTGATGGTATTTTAGTGCAGTCTCCTTTGCCTTTGCATATTGACGAAGAAAAAATAATAGCCGCTATTAATCCAAAAAAAGATGTAGATGGTTTTACGCCCCATAATATTGGCTTATTAACTATAAAAACACCAGTCCTTAGATCTTGCACTCCATACGGTGTTATTAAAATGCTAAATACTCTAAAAATAAATTTAGAAGGGCTTGATGCAATAGTTGTAGGGCAATCCAACCATGTTGGACGGCCGATGTTTCTGGAACTATTATTAGCAAAATGTACTGTGATGATATGTCATTCTAAAACTAAAAATCTCCAGGAGAAAATTTCACAAGCTGATATTATTGTATCTGCAGTCGGCGTACCTAATTTTATTAAGGGAGAATGGGTTAAAAAGGGAGCAATTGTTATTGATATTGGAATCTCAAGGTTAGACAATAATAAAATTGTTGGTGATGTAGAATTTGATATTGCTAAAGAGAACGCTGGTTATATTACCCCTGTCCCAGGCGGTGTTGGGCCAATGACTGTTGCAACACTTATGGAAAACACCTTAATCGCGCAAAAATTATTCTAAAGGGTTTTCATTGAAGCTTAAAAAGTGTAAAGTACCGCGGTTGTTATATATTTAAATATAGGAAGTTTTTAATGGCTCAGAAAAAATCACTTATGCAAAAAGCAATAGATGCTGCTAAAAAAGTAGTTGCTAAACCAATTACTCCAAAGAAAGCTGCTAAAAAAGTAGTTACTAAATCAATTACTCCAAAGAAAGCTGCTAAAAAAGTAGTTACTAAATCAATTACTCCAAAGAAAGCTGCTAAAAAAGTAGTTACTAAATCAATTACTCCGAAAAATTCAGGGGGACTAAAAAAGTTTAATTCATATAAACCTAAAGCAAATGAAAGCTATATGAATAAATCACAGATTAAGCACTTTGTAAAAATCTTAAATGACTGGAAGCTTGAATTAAGCAGTGACATAGATAGAACTGTAAGTCATATGCAAGATGAATTAACAGCCTACGCAGACCCTAATGACAGAGCTAGCCAAGAATCTGATATGGCGCTTGAACTTCGTAATCGAGATCGTGAAAGAAAACTTATAAAGAAAATAGATGGGACTTTATTAAATATAGGAAATGATGAGTACGGTTATTGTAATGTATGTGGTGAAGAAATTGGATTAAATAGGTTGCTAGCTAGGCCTACAGCTACATTATGTATTGATTGCAAAACTTTAGATGAAATTAGAGAAAAACAAATGGCGAAATAAAAAAGCCCAGTTAAACTGGGCTTTTTTTACATCTTAAATTTAGTCTTCTTTAACTTCTTCTTTCTTCGTTTCATCTGAAGCTGGTGGCTCAATTAATGCTTTTGCGCTCACCCTAACTCTTCCTTTATCATCAACTTCTATTACTTTTACTTTTACTTCATCCCCTTCAGACAAATGGTCTTTTACTGCCTTTATTCTTTGATGTGCAATCTGAGAAATATGAAGTAAACCATCTTTTCCAGGCAATAATGAAACTATAGCTCCAAAATCAAGAATCTTAATTACTTTACCGTCATAAATTTGATCTACTTCAACGTCAGCAGTAATTTCTTTAATCCTATTTAATGCTGCTTCGCCAGATTCAGCGCTTGTACATGTAATTTTAACAAGTCCATCATCATCGATATCAATAGTGGCACCAGTTTCTGCGGCTAACCCTTTAATTACCGCACCACCCTTACCTATTACATCTCTAATTTTATCCGTATGAATTTTTATCGTAAGGATCTGTGGAGCAAATTTTGAGAGGCTCGCGCGACTGCCCTTAAGAGCTTTCTTCATTATTTTCAAAATATGGTCTATCCCTTCTCGTGCTTGACTTAAAGCTACTTGCATAATTTCAGTGGTAATACCTGTAATCTTTATATCCATTTGCAATGCTGTTATTCCATTGTCCGTACCAGCAACTTTAAAATCCATATCTCCTAAATGATCTTCATCTCCCAAAATATCAGTAAGTACAGCAACTCTGTTACCTTCTTTAATTAGCCCCATTGCTATACCAGCAACATGGTCTTTAATTGGTACCCCAGCATCCATCATAGCCATGGTGCCACCACAAACTGATGCCATAGAACTTGATCCATTTGACTCAGTAATTTCTGAAACCAGTCTAATTGTGTAATCAAAATCTTCTTTGTTGGGTAAGGCAGCACTTAATGCCCTTTTTGCTAATTTCCCATGACCAATTTCTCTTCGTTTTGGAGTGCCTACTCTACCTGTTTCACCAGTAGCATATGGAGGGAAATTATAATGAAGCATAAATCTATCTTTATATTCGCCTTGAAGAGCATCAATAATTTGTTCGTCTCGACCACCACCTAATGTTGCAACAACAATTGCCTGTGTTTCCCCTCTTGTGAATAAAGCTGAGCCATGTGCTCTTGGTAAAACGCCAGTCCTAATTTCAATAGGTCTTATTGTGCGAGTATCTCTTCCATCGATTCTTGGGTCACCATCAAGAATTTTAGTTCTAACAATTTTAGCTTCTAGATTATGAAACTCGTTTTTAATTTGATTTAATTGGGTTGTATTTGTTTGCTCTGTTACAAGCTCATCTAAAACTTTATCTCTTATTACAGAAATTTTTTCAGATCGATCCCCTTTTGACTTAATAGCAAAAGCTTTCTCTAAGTCTTTAACCGCAATTTTCTCGATTTTATCAATTAATTTTTTATCTACTTCAGGAGCAGCCCAGTCCCATGGATCTTTTGAAGCTTCTTTTGCTAATTCATTTATTAGCTTAATCACTGGCTGCATTGCTTTATGCCCTTCTAATACTGCATCAAGCATAACTTTTTCAGGTAATTCTTTAGCTTCAGACTCGACCATTAACACGGCAGAATCACTTCCAGCAACAACTAAATCAAGCTCACTTAATTCCATTTCTGTTTTGGAAGGGTTTATCACAAACTTATCATCAAGATAGCCCACGCGTGCAGCGCCTACTGGCCCATGAAAAGGAATACCTGAAATTGCCAATGCAGCAGAAGCGCCTATAATCGCAGGAATATCGGAATCAATTTCACTATCAGAAGACATTACTGTCGCCACAATTTGTATTTCATTATAAAAATTATCTGGAAATAATGGTCTTAAAGGTCTATCTATCAGCCTACAAGTTAGAGTCTCTTTTTCACTAGGCCTGCCTTCTCTCTTAAAAAACCCTCCTGGTATCTTTCCTCCAGCATAATTTTTTTCTTGGTAATCAACTGTTAGTGGGAAAAATTCTTGTCCCTCTTTTGCCTCTTTTCTTCCAACTGCAGTTACAAAAACTACTGTATCTCCATAACTAACCATTACAGCTCCATCTGCTTGACGGCCAATTTCTCCAGTTTCAATTGTTAAATCATGAGATCCATATTTAATACTTTTTTTTATTATGTTAAACATTTAATTTATCCTTTTATATTTAATTCATTATTCACTTCTCAATAATGAATACTATTTTAATAACAAAAAAGCCGACACAAACAAACAAATTGTATGTAACCGGCTCAAAATTTTATTTACTTTTCTATTTTCTAAGACCAAGGCTTTTAATTAAACCCTGGTATCGCTCTAAACTTTGACGCTTTAAATAATCAAGAAGTTTTCGTCTCTGGCTTACAAGCGCCAGTAACCCTCTTCGTGAATGGTGATCTTTAGCATTAGTTTTAAAATGCTCTGTCAAATAAGCTATACGATCTGTCATTAATGCGGCCTGAACCTCAGGTGATCCTGTGTCATTTTTAGCTATCTGATATTTCTCTACAATTTTTGCTTTTTCTATAGCAGTACTAGTCATTCAATTCTCCTATTACAGAACCGCACATTTTAACGACATTTTAGCAATTTAACAATATTTTTCTAAATCAATTTCTTAACGATTTTAGACGTTTAGCTTTTAAATTTTCTGTTTTATCAATTTCGCCTAATCCAATAAACTCATTATTACCCTCATAAAGCCTGTAAAGACCTGGAGTTTTTGTACTTTGTTGTATTATCTTTCCGTCTTTTATTGCATTTGCTTCACTAAAATTTAACATTAATTTTTCATAACTACTCAATAATTCTTCGGGTGGCAGTAAAAGTTTAATCCGTTCTTCATCTTTTATTTTTTCAATCTGCTCAATCTTTAAAGCATTCTCAATACTCAAATTTCCAATATTGATCCGTTTTAGCTCTAATAAATAAGCCCCTACATTTAATTGATACCCAATATCTTCCGCTAATGTTCTTATATATGTTCCTTTTGAACATTTTATTTTAAGTCTAAGCCTGTCTCCTTGATAATCTAATAATTCAATTGCGTGAATTATAACTTTACGTTTAGGTCTAGGAATATCAATCCCATCTCGAGCATACAAATAAAGTGGTTTGCCTTGATACTTAAGCGCGGAATACATTGGAGGGAGTTGCTCAATTGTTCCAACAAATTTATCCAATACAGTTTTTATTGTAGTCAAAGAAGGCATATTATCTATATTTTGCTTAATAATCTGTCCTTCCTTATCTCCTGTAGAGCTTTTATGTCCCAACCTTATTAAGCCTTCATAAGTTTTATCTAAGTTTAGTAAATAACTTGAAAATTTAGTAGCCTCTCCTAAGCAAATTGGTAGCAACCCTGTTGCCATTGGATCAAGAGTCCCTGTATGACCAGCTTTTTTAGCGGAAAATAAAAATTTTATTTTAGATACTGCCTGATTGGAAGAAAAACCTAGTGGTTTATCGGTAAGTAAAAATCCATCGACATCAAATTTAAGTCGTTTAAATTGCATTGTTTTATTTTTGAGGAGGCAATACGGAGTCTAATAATTTTGAGATTTTCATGCTTTCATCTACCGTCTTATCATAAACAAAATGCAACTTAGGTATGCCTCTTGTTGTCATTCTTTTTGCCAGCTGAGATCTAAAAAATGGCATAGACCGGTTAATGCCTTTAAAAATCTCTTCGCTATATTCAGCAGAAATAATATATATTTTGGCATGTTTTAAACATGGCGATACTTCAACATCTAATATAGTTAGCATTTTTAAAGCGGGGTCTTTAATTTCCGTTTGCAATAAAATGGCTAACTCTTTTTTTATCTGTTGGCTAATTCGATCACTTCTAGGGTAATCTTTTACCAATTTACAGCCTCCTAGGGACCTGAACTAATTCATAGACTTCAACTTTATCGCCAACTTTGATGTCATTAAAGTTTTTTAAAGCCAACCCGCATTCTATATTTGCCTTAACTTCCTTAGTGTCGTCTTTAAATCTTTTTAAAGAATCTAATTCCCCTTCAAATATAACAGCACTATCTCTTAAAAGTCGGACATTTGAATTTCTTCTTATTAAACCTTCTAATACAAGACAGCCCGCTATGTTTCCAACTTTAGAGGCTTTATATATTTCTCTAATTTCAACAAGTCCAAGAATATTCTCTTTTTGTTCTGGGGCTAACAGTCCACCTAATGCTGCTTTAACCTCATCAACTGCTTCATAAATAATATTATAATTCCTCATATCAACTTCTAAATTATCAGCTAACTTTCTAGCTCCACTATCAGCTCGAACATTAAATGCAATAATTACTGCATTAGATGCAGATGCTAAATTTATATCGGACTCATTAATAGCGCCAATTGCCGAATGAATGACATTGACCTTTACCTCTTCTGTTGACAGTTTCTCTAAAGCTTCGGCTAAAGCTTCGGCTGAACCCTGAACATCAGCCTTGATTATTAAAGGTAAAAGTCTTACCTCGGCTTCTGTCATTTGATCAAAAACATTTTCTAGTTTTGAAGCTTGTTTTGCTAACTTTATGTCTCTAAATTTTCCCTGCCTAAATAAAGCAATTTCGCGCGCTTTCTTCTCATCATTCAAAACAATAAATTCATCACCAGCTTTTGGGACCTCTGAAAGCCCAATTACCTCAACAGGGATTGATGGCCCAGCTTGTTTTACATCCTTACCAACCTCATTGAGCATTGCTCTAATCTTACCAAAAGCATTTCCTGCTAATAAACTATCCCCCGGTTTAATAAAACCTGATTGAACTAATAAGGTTGTTACTGGACCTCTTCCTTTATCTAATCTTCCTTCAACAATAATACCTTTTGCAGGAGTATTAATTGGTGCTTTTAATTCTAATATTTCAGCTTGTAAAAGAATTGCATCTAATAGATTATCAATTCCTTGACCAGTTTTTGCTGAAACTTCTACAAACATAGAATCTCCACCTAGATCCTCTGGAATAACTTCCTGAGCTAATAATTCATTCTTAACTTTTTCAGAATTAGCATCAGGTTTGTCAATTTTATTAATCGCAACAATTAATGGAACTCCTGCAGCTTTTGAATGATTTATTGCTTCAATAGTTTGCGGCATAACTCCATCATCTGCAGCAACAACCAAAACAACAATATCTGTTGCCTTAGCCCCCCGAGCTCGCATTGCTGTAAAAGCTTCATGACCAGGTGTGTCTAAAAAAGTTGCTACACCTTTTTCAGTTTCAACATGATATGCTCCAATATGCTGTGTAATCCCTCCAGCCTCTCCAGATGCAACACGTGAGGTTCTAATGAAGTCTAGTAAAGATGTTTTTCCATGATCTACGTGTCCCATTACAGTCACTACAGGCGGTCTTAATTCAATTTGTGGCACAATGTTTTCTTCTGCATCTAAAAGTGATTCAGGATCATTTTCTTTTGCAGCTTGTGGGTTATGTCCCATTTCCCCTACTAAAATCATTGCTGTCTCTTGATCTAGGACCTGGTTTATAGTTACCATCATCCCCATACCCATCAAAGATTTAATAAGTTCAGAAGCCTTAATAGCCATTTTATGCCCTAGGTCTGCAACTGAAATTGTTTCTGGGATCAAAATATCTTTTACGATTGGGTCGCTTGGTGCAACAAAGTCTTGCTCTTGTTTTGCATCTATATTTCTATGTTTATTCTTTGGTGCTCTCCATCCAGAATGATTGTTAGATGAACGAGTTTTTATTGGCCTTTTCTTTATAGTTCTATCAACCCAATCACTTTTTTTATCTTTTTTATCTTTTACAACTTTTACACCGGCTTTTGAAGCTGGTCGATGCAAGGTCCCTTCTTGAGGCGGTTCATTTTTCTTTTCTACCGACTCTTTCTTTTTTTGTATATCTTCTGCTTGGGCCTCTGCTAATGCGACATGTCTTTTTACCTCTTCATCTCTTATATTCTTTTGATTATCATCAACTATTTCCGTAGATTTTTTTGGTTCATTCTCAGAAAGAAGTTTAGGGCTCTTTTCTTTAGTTTGGTCGGGCTTAACAATAGTCCTTTTTTTTCTAACCTCTACTTGGATTGTTCTTGCTCTTCCTTCATTATCTGTTTTTCTAATTTGTGTATTTTGTTTTCTTGTTAAAGTAATTTTAGACTTTGGACGCGGAGAAGCTCCATGCTCAGATCTAAGATAAGCTAATAATGCCGATTTATCCTCCTCCTTAAGCTCATCTGACGCGCTCGATTTATCTACTCCCGAACTTTTTAATTGCTCAAGTAATAAATCTACTGGCAATCCTAATTCAGTAGCAAACTCTTCTACGTTAGATTTTCCCATTAAAACTCCATAAATTATTTAAACAAACCATGGCGCGCGCGCTGTCATTATTAATACCTTAGCCCTTTCCTCATCCATTTTGACTAATTCAATTAATTCATCTGCAGCTAATTCTGCTAAGTCTTCCATAGTAATAATCTCTTTTGAAGCCAAAAGTTTAGCTGTATCAGAGTCCATACCATCCATACCTAAAAGATCATCCGCAGGCTCAGGTATTTTTTCTTCTTTTGCAATTGCTGCGGTAAGAATTACTGCGCTTGCTCTAGATCTTAATTCATTAACAGTATCTTCATCAAAAGCTTCAATTTCAACCATTTCTTCAATAGGTACATATGCTATCTCCTCCAAAGAAGAAAAACCTTCTTTCACAAGGATATCTGCAACATCTTCATCAACATCAAGTTTTTCTATAAATAATTGGCTTGCAGATGTGTATTCTTCTTTTGTTTTCTGATCAGATTGCTCTTCGGTAAGAATATTTAATTCCCAACCTGTTAATTCAGATGCAAGTCTAATGTTTTGTCCATTTCTTCCGATTGCCTGAGCTAATTGATCTTCTGCCACAACTAAATCCATACTATGCTTATCTTCATCTACAACGATACTTGATACTTCTGCAGGTGCCATTGCATTTATAACAAATTGTGCCGGCTCAATCGACCACAATATAATATCAACTCTTTCTCCTGCTAATTCACTAGTAACAGCTTGAACTCTAGATCCCCTCATCCCAACACATGTACCAACTGGATCAAGCCTTTGATCATTTGCCTTAACAGCAATTTTTGATCTTAGACCTGGGTCTCTAGAAGCAGCCATAATTTCGAGCAAGCCCTCTTCTATTTCCGGAACTTCTAACTCAAATAATCGTATTATAAATTCGGGGGCAGTTCTCGATAAAATTAGTTGAGGCCCTCTAGGGGTTTCATCAATCTTTATTAGAATTGCTCTTATACGATCACTTATTCTTAGATTTTCTTTTGGTATCATTTGATCTCGAGGAAGTATCGCATCTAATCTACCGATTTCAATAATGCCGTTCCCTCTTTCCATTCTCCTAATTTGACCAGATATTAACTTCTCATCTTGTGCTAAAAAATCCTTAAGAATCTGTTCGCGTTCGGCTTCCCGAACTTTTTGCAAAATAACTTGTTTTGCAGCCTGAGCCCCGATTCTCCCAAACTCTTCGGAAGGAATCAGCTCTTTAATAAGATCATTATTAGCTTTTCCTTTAGATCTTTCGTCTTCAATAGTAATTTCAGCATCTGGATTTTCAATCTCTTCTTCAGGCAATATTGTCCAACATCTAAAGGTCTGATATTCACCAGTTTCTTGATCAATCTCTACTCGAATATCCACTCCAGAATCATGCTTTTTCTTCGTTGCAGATGCCAAAGCTAATTCTAATGCTGTAAAAATTACTTCTCTAGCTACATTTTTTTCATGTGCAAGAGCGTCTACTAGTAATAATATTTCACGACTCATTTATATACTCTCCGGTCATACGTTTAATTAAAAATCTGGTTCTAATCGGGCTTTTTCGATATTATCTAATTTGATTTCTACTAAAACATTATTAAATTCTATTAGTATTAAATCCTCCTTTGTCCCTTGCAAAATCCCTTTAAAATTTTTTCTTTCCTCAATAGGTGAGCGTGTTTTAATCTTAATTTTCTTACCTTTAAACCTTTCAAAATCTTTAAGCTTCTTAATCACCCTATCTATTCCTGGTGACGATACTTCCAATCGATCAAAACTTATATCTTCTTCTACAGTTAAAATATGTTTAAGCTGATTAGTTACATCAACACAATCATCAATCGTTATTGAGCTTGGCTTATCTATAAATATTCTTAATAATTCACCCCTATTAATTATTTCAAAATCAACTAATTCATAACCTAATTTATAAACATTTTTTTCAATTAACGCCTCAAGATCAATAGCCAATTTCTAATTCCTTATTTAAAATAAAGGTCCTAAAAACAAAAAAGGGCCATAGGCCCATTAACAGATGCGAATTATATCAATAAATTCAATAAATTGAAAGAATAAAGTTACAGCCCTTAAGTGTTAATTTTGGCAAACTTTCTTTTGCCAACCTGAATTGTAAAACCGCTACCCTTAGATGTAATAAATTTCGTATCCACTATTTTATCTCCATTGATTTTAATGCCTCCCCCCTTAATTAATCTGATAGCTTCTGAAGTACTTGAAACTAAACCTATCTTTTTTAGTAATTGGGGAATATTTACACCATCTATTTCAATAGTCGACAATGAATGTTCTTCGATATCTTCTGGGATATCCCCTTTAGCTCTTAAATCAAAATTATCCTCGGCATTTTGTGCCGCTTTCTCATCATAAAGTCTACCAACAATCTCTTTAGCAAATTCTACCTTAATATTTTTTGGATTTTCTCCATCATCAACTCTTTTTTTCCAAGATCTTATATGCTCCAATGACCCTAAAGACAATAGATCAATATATCGCCACATCAAATCATCAGATAACGATAAAAGTTTTGCAAAAACTATTTCAGGTGGCTCATTAATGCCGATATAATTTTTTGAAGATTTTGACATCTTTTGAACACCATCTAAACCCTCTAAAAGAGGCATTGTTAATATACATTGTGGAATTTGGTCAAAATGTTTTTGTAATTCTCGTCCCATTAGTAAATTAAATTTCTGATCAGTGCCCCCAATCTCTATATCAGCTTTTAATGCAACAGAGTCATAACCTTGAAGTAATGGATACAAAAATTCATGGATAGAGATTGGTTGATTAGCTTTATATCTTTTTGCAAAATCATCTCTCTCTAACATTCTTGCAACAGTATGAGTTGAGGCAAGCTTAACAACGCCTGTAGCACCTAGATCATTAAGCCATTTCGAATTAAAAACAATTTGTGTTTTAGATTTATCTAATATCTTAAAAACTTGATCTGAGTATGTTTTAGCATTTTCCTTAACATTATCTTCAGATAATGGAGGTCTTGTAACATTTTTACCTGTTGGATCACCAATCATTCCAGTAAAATCACCAATTAAAAAATAAACTTCATGGCCTAAGTCCTGAAATTGTCTTAATTTATTAAGCAATACAGCATGCCCCAAATGAAGATCTGGTGCGGTTGGATCGAATCCTGCTTTAATTTTAAGAGGCACTCCTTTTTTTAATTTTTCAATTAATTCCGATTCAATTAAAATCTCATCGGTCCCTCTTTTAATTATTTCTAATTGTTCTTTTTTATTCACTTTTTTTATCTCAAAATTAATTTTAATTCAATTCTATCGCAATTATGAACTTAAAAAAATCGAACTTTAGTTATTCCAAATACTTGAATAAAAAAATAAAACGATCACAATTAAAAATATGAGAAATTCATCACTATTATTTGGAGTCATGTCTGGGACGAGCCTAGATGGAATTGACATCGTTTTAATTAATCAGAAAAATAAAGGTATTAAAATAATTGAATTTATGCAAATTCCATATAAAGAAGATATGAAAAAAAAATGCCTAGCTCTTCATTCGGATCAACATTCCGATCTTAAAAAATCAATTCAACTCTCATTATTACATTCAAAAATTACAGCTACAGGTATAAATAAAATTTTAAAAAAATTTAAACTTAAAGCTAAAGATATAAAATGTATTGGGTATCATGGGCAAACTATTCGACATCTTCCAAATAACGGTTATTCGGTTCAGTTGGGCAATGCAAACCTTTTAGCTGAGCTAACTAACATTACTGTTATATCTGATTTTAGAAATAGAGACATTAATGCTGGGGGACAAGGAGCGCCTCTTGTCCCTGCTTTTCATAAAGAATTTTTCCTTAAAAAAAATAAAAATAGAGCAATTATAAATATTGGCGGAATAACCAATATTACCTACTTACCAATTAATGGCCAAATAATTGGATTCGATAGTGGGCCTGGAAATATTTTATTAGATCATTGGATCTATCTTAACAATAAAAAAAATTTCGATAATCAAGGTAAATGGGCAAAATCAGGAAAATTGATTAATGAATTATTATTAAATTTTGAAAAAGAACGATTTTTCAAAAAATCCCCTCCAAAAAGCACTGGAAGAGAACTTTTTAATATAAATTGGTTAAATAAATTTAGTATTAAAAAGTACTCGCCTGAAGATGTACAAAGGACTTTACTTGAATTGACAGCAGCTTCAATCAATAACGCTATAAAAAGTTTTTGTTCTAGTACTGACGAAATTTATGTATGTGGAGGAGGCAGCCAAAATAAATTTTTAATTGAAAGACTCAAATCCATTACCGGTATTGATATTAATAATACAGATAAACTCAGTATTCCAACCCAACAAGTCGAAGCCATAGCCTTTGCATGGCTTGCAGATAAATGTCTAAAAAAAGAACAAAATAATTCCCCCACTATCACAGGCTCTAAAGGACCAAGAATTCTTGGTGTAATTCATTATTCATAAATAAATAATTTAGTTTAGGTATAATACGCATTCTTTATTAATTAAATAAGGTTTATGGGTAAATTAAAAGCAAAAATAAATGTTGGCACATTAGACCTTAATCTACCAATCATAGAAGGAACTGTGGGATATCCAGCAATAGATGTTAGCTCATTACATTCGCATGGAATTAAAACGTTTGATCCTGGTTTTTCTTCTACCGCCGAATGCACTTCAGCGATTACTTTCGTCGATGGTGGAAAAGGTGAACTTCTTCATAGGGGACATCCAATTGAACAATTAGCGGAAAAATGTGAGTTTTTAGATATTGCTTACTTACTTTTTAATGGAGAATTACCTAATTCGAGAGAAAAAACAACTTATGTCAATTCAATTAAAGAGCATAGCTTACTTCATGATCAGATAACTAATATATTTCTTGGTTTTAGGAGAGATGCTCACCCGATGGCTGTTATGGTCGGGGTAGTAGGCTCTATGTCAGCATTCTATTTCGACGAGAACATGAAGGTTAACAATCAAAATCATCGAAAATTATCTGCTCAAAGACTAATTGCTAAAGTTCCAACAATTGCCGCATGGAGTTATGCCTATAGTCAGGGCCGTCCTTTTATTTACCCCAAAGAAGATCTTAATTATTCAGAAAATTTTCTTAATATGCTGTTTTCTAGCCCTAATAATAAATATCCAAAAAATCCAATTATCACCAAAGCATTTGAAAAAATTCTTATTTTGCATGCTGATCACGAACAAAATGCATCAACTTCTACAGTCAGACTGGTTGGCTCATCAGGAGCAAATCCTTTTGCTTGTATTGCAGCAGGAATAGCATCTCTATGGGGACCAGCCCATGGTGGTGCAAATGAGGCGACTCTCAAAATGCTTGGTGAAATTAGAAATGAACAACGAATAAATGAATATATTAAAAGAGCTAAGGATAAAACAGATGAATTTCGCTTAATGGGTTTTGGTCATCGTATCTATAAAAATAAGGACCCCCGATCCATCATAATGAAAGCTACATGCCATGAAGTATTAGATGAATTAGGCCTTAGAAATGACCCTATATTTAAATTAGCACTTAAATTAGAGAAAATTGCTCTTGAAGATGAATATTTTGTTAAGAAAAAATTATACCCAAACGTAGATTTCTACTCTGGCATTGTAATGAAAGCATTAGGCATTCCAAATTCTATGTTTACAGCGGTATTTGCCTTAGCAAGAACGGCTGGTTGGGTTGCTCATTGGAATGAAATGATGTCAAATGAAACATCTAAAATAGGGCGGCCAAGACAAATTTATACTGGAAAGCTTAGGAGAGACGTTCCTAATTCTTAAGCAGAAAAAGAAGATCCACAACCACAAGTGGTTGTCGCATTAGGATTTTTAATTACAAACTGAGACCCCTGAACATTGTCTTGATAGTCAATTTCAGCCCCATTTAAATATTGCAAGCTCATTGGGTCTATTAATAAAGTAACCGAGTCTTTAACAACTTGGGTGTCATCTTCATTAATCGCTTCCTCAAAAGTAAACCCATACTGAAAACCAGAACATCCGCCACCGCTTACAAATACTCTTAATTTAAGATCAGGCGAGCCTTCTTCAGCTATTAATTCCTTAACTTTATTGACTGCATTATTTGTGAAATTAACTGGTGTTGGCATTTTAATTTCAGGTGTCATTTTTCTCTCCTATTGCGCTATCTTTTTTAAATGGTAATTTTTTTTGTACTTTTTTACCATCTTTTGGTAAATTATTCACTTGAGCTTTGGCTATCTGCTTTAACTCTCCATTAACTTTTGCTCCCGCATGTATTTCTATTGAATTATACTCGATATTGCCTTTAATAATAGAACTAGGTTGTAATTCTAAATAATCATAGCATATAACATTTCCTATGATTTCACCGGCAATAATAGCTGTATCAACCATAACGCTTCCTTTTATTCTGCTAGTTTCTCCCATAATAAGTGTTCCACCGGAATCTTCTACAACAATTAAGTCCCCGTAAATCTTACCATCCAGCCTTATTCCACCAGAATATGTAGTATTTCCTTTGATAACCATATCTTTATCTATCAAAGTATCTATAGCTCCCAATTTCTTTTTTTTCTTAAAAATCATAAATTATTTTCTTTTCCCTACAATTTTCTCATAAAATAAAATACTTTCTTTTAATTCAGTATTTTCCTCTTTTGTTTCCCTTAAGCTCGTAGCAATTTTTTCATATGATATCTGAGACATTTGCAATTCCAACTTTAACCCAAGTAATTCTTTCTCTCGCTTGTTATTATTTTGTTCCAATTCATTTACTCTAAGTAAAAAGGTAATAGCTTTTCCTCCATTAAAATAATAATACGTAAAACCAAATCCAATAGAAAGAAAAACTATAGCTACCACCAAATAACTAGGCCAAATACTTCCCGTCTTGATTCTAGCTGTATTTCCAGTTAATTTGTAATTTCTTTTTTTTGATATATTTTTCATTTTTAATTAAGGCGCTAAAGGAATTAATTCTAATCCGATAGTTTCTTCCCATCCCATCATAATATTCATATTTTGAACTGCCTGACCCGCTGCTCCCTTTACTAAATTATCTATAACAGACAATATTACCAATTGTTTAGTATCAGGCACTTTATAAAAAGATATTCTGCACATATTGGAAGATCTTACAGACTTAGTTTCAGGACATGAATTTTCTTCCATAACATCAACAAATGGTTCTTTTTCATAATATTTATTGAAAATAGCTGATGGGTCAAAATCTTTAACACAATTAACATATATTGTAGCGTGAATCCCTCTTATTATCGGTAAAAGATGAGGTACAAATAAAAGTTTTATTTTGCCCAATGATGAGTTTCTACTTAAATTCTCTTCAATTTCAGGTTGGTGCCTATGTCCTGTTAAAGAATAAGCTTTAAAATTTTCACTTGCCTCTGACATCAAAAGATCGGCTTGATTTTTCTTTCCTCCTCCACTAACACCTGATTTTGCATCTGCTATTATAGATAATGGGTCTATCAATCCTTCTTTCAATAAAGGCATAAGCGCTAATTGAATTGCTGTAGGGTAACATCCTGGATTAGCTATAAGCTGAGCATTCTTAATTTGATCTCTATTGACTTCCGGAAGCCCATAAACAGCTTTTTCCAAAATATCAGGGCATTCATGTGACATTTCATACCATTTCTCCCATTCATTTATATCTTTAATTCTAAAGTCTGCAGCTAAATCAATAACTTTCACTCCCTTAGCTAGTAAGTCTTTAGCATATTTCATTGCAATGCCATTAGGTGTTGAAAAAAATACTATATTTGATTCTGCTAAATCAATCTCATCAGGATGTACAAATTTATGGCTTAATATGCCTCTTAATGAAGGGTAAACGTCACACACAAATCTACCCGCATCATTTCTCGACGTAATATGGTGTATATCTACATTGGGATGTAGCGATATTAATCTTAATACTTCGATGCCGGTATAACCAGATCCGCCAACAATACTTACTTTCATTTTTTTATTCATATCATTAGTTATTCTACATTGTTAATAATTAATTTTAGTTTTAAAAAAAGCCGCTTTAAGCGGCTTTTTTAGATCAAAATGTTTATCGTTTTGAGAACTGTTTAGCACGCCTAGCTTTTCGTAATCCAACTTTTTTACGCTCTACTTCACGAGCGTCCCGAGTTACATATCCTGCTTTAGACAAATCGGCCTTAAGTTCAATATCATAGTCCAGTAAAGCCCTTGTAATTCCATGTCTTACAGCCCCTGCTTGACCAGATTCACCGCCACCAACAACATTAACTTTTATATCAAATGTTGAAGTATTATTAGTTAACTCTAAGGGCTGCTTCATAATCATTTGAGAAGTGTGTCTTGAAAAATATTCTGCCATAGGCTTATTATTTATCACGATACTTCCTTTACCAGACTGTATAAACACTCTCGCTATTGAACTCTTTCTTCTTCCAGTGCCGTAATAATATTTACCTATCATTAAATATATCCTAAATTATAAGGTTATTGGTTGAGGCTGTTGAGCCGCATGATTATGATTACTTCCCGCATAAACTTTCATTTTCTTTACCATAGCATATCCTAGAGGCCCTTTTGGTAACATCCCTTTGACTGCCTTTTCTAAAGCTCTACCTGGAAATTTTTCTTGCAAATTTTTAAAGTTTGTTGAATAAAGGCCGCCAGGAAACCCAGAATGTCTATGATAAATCTTACCCTCTGCCTTATTCCCAGTAACTTTTAACTTCTCTGCATTAATTACAACAATATAATCTCCAGTATCAACGTGAGGAGTATAAATTGCCTTATGCTTTCCCCTCAGCCTATGTGCGATTGCACTTGCTAGTCTGCCAAGAGTAGCATCAGTTGCATCTATTAATAACCAGTCTCTTTTAACTTCATGTGATTTAGCTGAGAATGTTTTCATCTTATTATAAATTACCAATTTGCATTAAAAAAATTAAGATGCGAATTTTAGTCTATTTTAGGCCTTTATGTCAATTTTTTAGTGTGTCAAACACCATTTTTATATTTGAGAGAGAAATCCTGCAAATATCATAACGCCAACATAATTATTCCTTAAAAATGCTTTGAAATTTTCATATGGCTCCATATGTCTACTTTTAAAACATCCATACATTGAAATTACTATAGCCAAAATCAATAAAATATAATAACTGATAGTGAATTCCTTTAAAATTCCAATAATAAATAAATTTAAAAACATTAGAAAATAGCTTAATGTAATCATCGATATAATTTGATTATTAAATGTTAATGGGGCAGAGTAAATATTTAATTTCTTATCATCCTCCATATCACTAATTGCATAATGAGAATCATAAGAAAAAGCCCAAAAAATATTAGCTATAAATAAGATTAGAGCTTCTAAAGGAATCTTATTTTGAACTGCTGAAAAAGCCATTAATATACCAAATCCAAAAGTAACTCCAAGATATAGTTGAGGAATAGTAAAAAAACGTTTAGAAAAGGGATAGGTTAATGAAAAAAAAACCGCAAAAAAAGAAATACAAATAGTTAAATAATTTAATTGAATTACAAGTAAAAAGGAAAGTATTAATAATAATAAAAGAAGTATTATTGCATTTTGTGGGCTTACTAAGCCAGATGTTATTGGTCTATTTTCCGTTCTTTTTACAAAAGAATCTAGATTGCGATCCGCTAAATCATTGGCAACACACCCCGCTGATCTCATTAAAATTGTACCCAATATAAAAATAATAAGTATTTTTATATTGGGAATTCCTTCTGAGGCTAGCCAAAGTCCAGAAAGTGTAGGCCACAGCAATAAAAAAATACCAATTGGTTTATTGATTCTAGTTAAATTTATTAAAGCATTAAATTTACTCATCTAAATAATTAAATTGCTTAAAATTATTGAAAAAAACCTCGGTTAATAATACTTTTTCATTCTTATTTTTAAAAGTAGATTGCCTTGTCGCTAGTATTTTAGTTTTTTTTAAACTAAACATCTTAATTCTTTTTGAAAAATCATCATTAATAGACGGTTTCTTAAATTTAAAATCTGAACGTATTATCATTTTTCTTTCAAATACAATATCTGCTAATGGTTTATTATTTAATTTCTTTATTTTATGCCAAAAGCCTCTCAAATACTTTGAAGGTAATATTGTCCTCGCATACATAATTGGTAATTTATCTGCATAAATTAGAACTTCTCTAAGATACAAATGCTCTGATTTTCTATGGCCAAATACTTTTTTCTCATTTAAAAAAATATTGCTTACCCTTGTTTCAATAGGAATGATTTCGAGTTTCGCAATATTTCTAATGCGATAACTTAAAGATTTCATATCTAAAAGCCAAAATTTTAGTTTATGCTCTATTTGAATATTTTTATTCCACATTATAATCTTACGACCTTCCTACATCTTGATAGTTTCTATGCCAACGATTAATGTGCATCAATACATCTTTAGGACTTGCCTCTAAAAGAAAATCTGCGTCTTTCTTTGCAATATCTAATAATTCTTGATCTCTTTCCAAGTCAGCAATACGCAAAGAAGGAAGTCCACTTTGTCTTAAACCTAATAACTCTCCTGGCCCTCTTAATCTCAAATCCTCCTCAGCGATCTTAAAGCCATCAATATTTTCATATATAACTTTTAATCTCCGTTTAGCAAGGTCAGATAATTTTTTTTGATAAAGCATAATGCAAATACTTTTCTTATCCCCGCGGCCAATTCTTCCTCTCAGCTGATGTAATTGTGAGAGCCCCATTCTTTCGGCATTCTCTATAACCATCAATGTTGCATTAGGAACGTCTACACCTACTTCAATAACAGTTGTGGCTACTATAATTTTAATCTTATTTTTTTTAAATTCTTCCATAATTTCTTTTTTATCATTTGCAGCAAGCCGCCCATGGATTAATCCAACTTTGTGTTTAACAAAATAATTTGATAAGTCTCGAAATGTTTGTTCAGCGGTTTCTAGCTGTAAAGTTTCACTTTCTTCAATTAAAGGACACACCCAATAAACCTGATTACCATTTAAACAATGCTGATTGATTGTATCTAAAATTTCATTTCTCTTTTCATTTGAAAAAACCTTTGTGGTTATACTTTTTCTACCAGGAGGCAATTCATTAATAATTGAAATATCCATATCTGCAAAATAACTCATTGCCAATGTTCTCGGTATTGGTGTTGCGCTCATCATTAGCTGATGAGGTTCAAAATCTTTATTAGATGAGCTTTGTTTTCTTAAAGTTAATCTTTGCTTGACTCCAAACCGATGTTGTTCATCAATAATATAAAATCCGATAAATTTAAACTCTACTTTTTCTTGAATTAATGCATGAGTTCCCACAATTAAGTTAGCTTCACCACTTTTGATTCTTTCATATGATTTATCTTTTAATTTAGGTTTCATCCCCCCTGTTAATAGTTCAACTTTAACGCCTAGCTTAGTTAACCAAAAAAACAGTTTCTCGTAATGTTGCTCTGCTAGAATCTCTGTTGGGGCCATAAATGCAACCTGAAAACCAGAATTTATAGCTTGTAAAGCGGCCATTGTTGCGACAACTGTTTTACCACTGCCTACATCTCCCTGAAGTAATCTATACATTGGGTAATTTTGATTCAAATCATTCTTGATCTCTGAAAATACAGCCTGTTGCTGATTTGTTAATTTAAACTCTAAATTATTTAAAAAATTTTGATGTACGGTATCTGAATATAAAATTGGTTTAGATTTATAAGACTTATTTTCATGATATTTACCACGAAAAAAGAATTGATGGGCAAGCAATTCATCATAAATTACTCTCTGATGAAAAATACTCTTTCTTTCATCAAATAATTTTTTCTCGTATTTTTTATGAGGCTGATGAATTAATCTAAGAGCTTCTAATAAAGATGGAAGGTTTTTTTCTTGATATAAATTTCCAAAATAATCTGGGTACTGCACCTCCAAGCTTTCTTGATCAAATACTTTTTGGACTAATTTTAAAAGTAATTTTTGAGATAACCCCTCAGTCGATGGATAAATTGGCGTATAAAAATCTTTAAGTGGAGTATCTATCAAAATAAATTCATATTGAGGGTGAATCATCTCAAACATAAATGAGTTTGATTTTATCTCACCATAAATTCTTAAAATTCTTCCTTCTTCAAATTGCTTTATTTGGCTTGGGAAAAAATTTAAAAATCTTAACTTTAAATCGCCAGAAATATCTTTAACATAAACAAGCAAATTTTTTCTTGGTCGATATGAAACTTCTATATTAATTATTTTAGCTTCAATTTGAAACATAGAACCAGGACGAATATTTTTTATTAGATCAATCTTTGTTTCATCTATATATCTAAGGGGTAAATGAAGGAGTAAATCAAGTGTATTTAAAATACCTAATTTTTTTAATTTTTTTGATTGTATTTCTGTAAATATTGGTTTTGGCAATGGATGATAATTACTTTTTTAATCTAAGACAAGAAAACCATCAGCTTCTATAAGAGCGCCTTTTGGAAGCGATGCGACACCTACCGCAGCTCTTGCTGGGTAAGGTTCAGCAAAATATTCTTTCATAATCTCATTAACTAAAGCAAAATTTTCTAGCTCTGTTAAATATACATTTAATTTAGTCACGTCAGAAATTGTAGCCTCAGAGGCACTAATTACCTCAATCAAATTTTGAAATACCTGATGAATTTGATTGTTAATTCCATCAACTAAATTCATAGTATTAGGGTCTAAACCAATCTGGCCTGATAAGAAAATAAATTTATCTTTTTTTATTGCTTGTGAGTATGTTCCTATAGCTTTTGGAGCTTTTTTACTATTTATTGCAACTTTTGTCATAACTTTTTTCCTCTAATGCAAAGATTTTACACGACTAATTTTGTTAATTTTTGGGATTTTTCTCAAATTCCTGATTAAATCTGCCAAATGTAAGCGATTCCGAATTTGAACTATAAATCTTAAATTTGAAAAAGAACTACCATCTCCCTCATCAACAGAAATGTTATCTATATTAGCTTCTGAATCTGCAATTACTGATGTAATTCTTGCTAACACCCCACGCTCATTTATAACAAGCAAATTTAAATTAACATTAAAATAGGCATCTGGATTTGGCTCCCATTCAACATCTACCCACTTTTCATGATCTAATTTAAATTTCCGAATACCAGGGCAATCATGAGTATGGATTATTAAACCTCTGTCTTTATTAATAAAACCTAGAATTGGATCGCCAGGGATTGGATGACAGCATGTTGCTAGCTTAATGGCCATTCCTTCAGACCCTTTGATAGTAATAACATCCAAAAATTTTGTTTGTTTTTTTGTCTGCTTTGAGCCATCTATTTTACTTGTTAACTGATGTGCAACCATCACATTAATTCTCTTCCCTAAAGCAATATCTATAAGAATATTATCTTTAGAGTCTAGATGATAATCTAAGATTAACTTATCCCAATGCCTTTTTCTTATTGTGGCTGGGCCAACATGAAAAGCTTTAAGTGCATTATTTAGCATACTGTTTCCCAAAATAATAAGGTCCTTAGTTTCAGCGGATCTAAGATATAGCCTTATTTGAGACCTTGCTTTTGGCGTTATAACAAAATTTAGCCAAGCTGGATTTGGCTTGGCAACAGAAGTGGTAATAATTTCAATATGATCTCCAGTTGTAAGTTCTGCTCTCAAAGGAACCAGCTCTTGGTTAATTTTAGCTGCCATAGCAGTATTTCCAACAACAGTATGAACAGCATAAGCATAGTCAATTGTTGTCGAGCCTTTAGGGAGGACAAAAATTTTCCCTTTTGGCGAAAATACATACACCTCATCAGGAAATAAATCAATTTTAAGGTGCTCCAAAAATTCAAATGAATCACTACTTTCTGTTTGTATCTCAAGCAACCTTTTTAACCATTGATTAGTTTGTTGCTGCAGTTCTGTAACATGTGTATCTTTATTTTTGTATAACCAGTGGGCTGCAACACCAGCCTCTGCTAATTTATGCATATTTTCTGAACGAATTTGAATTTCAAACGGCATGCCAAATGGCCCAAATAGTGTTGTATGAAGAGATTGATAACCATTAGCTTTTGGAATAGCAATATAATCCTTAAATTTACCGGGGATAGGTTTATATAATGAATGAAGTTCGCCCAATGTTAAATAACAGTCGTTTAAATTACTTACAGCTATACGAAAACCGTAAATATCATTAATTTGAGAAAAATTCGTATGTTTGTTTAGCATTTTCCTATGGATACTCGCGGGATTTTTTTCACGACCGGTAACTTCAGCTTTTATACCAGACTTTTTTAATTTTTCTTCTATCGCCATAAGCGTTTTTTCAATAATTTCTTTTCTATTACCTCGACTAGCAATAATTGCTTTTTGAATAGTCTTATATCTTAAGGGATGAATATATTGAAAGCTTAAATCTTCTAATTTTTGATAAACACTATTTAACCCGAGCCTATTCGCAATCGGTGCATATATATCTAAAGTCTCCTGAGAAATTTTTTTTCTTTTAGATGGCTTTAGCGGTGCAAGTGTTTGCATATTATGTAATCGATCGGCTAATTTTATTAAAATTACTCTTACATCTTGTGACATTGCTAGAAGCATTTTTCTAAAATTTTCCGCCTGTGCTTCAGTATCATTCTCAAAATGAACTTTATCTAACTTTGATAAACCATCAACTAATTTGGCAACTTGAGAACCAAATTTTTTCTTAATATCATCTGCAGTTGAAGGAGTGTCTTCTACTACATCATGGAGTAATGCTGCTTGAATTGAAGCCGCATCTAGGTGAAATTCAGATGCAATGCATGCTACAGACACCGGATGGGAAATATAAGCTTCTCCTCCTACCCTTTTTTGTCCCATATGGGCTTTATCACTATAACGATAAGCCTCCCAAACCAATTCTATTTCTTTCTGAGAAAGATAAGCTTTTAATAATTGTGTAAGCTTCGAATTATTATTATCAGCAGGTAAAAGCAAAGGAGTAACTTTTAGTAGTTTTTCCGCCTTATTTTTATGAGCGGTTTTAGCCATTTATTTAGCCTGATATTTAATAAAAAATACCTTATTAAGTTGTACTTCTTTTAAGAATTTCAGGGCCAACTAATCCAGCTGCAATTTCTCTTAATGCTAAAACAGAAGGCTTATCATTTGACCCAGCAATATCAATAAGTGGCTCTGCCCCATTAGCAAGCTGCCTAGATCGGAATGCAGCTACTAAAGTTAATTGAAACCTGTTAGGTATGTGTTCTAAACAATCATCCACTGTAATTCTTGCCATTTTACGTCCCCTTAATTTATTTCTTTAGCTCATCGATTAAATACTTGTAATTTAAAATTTGATTCTCTGTTTTTAGTTTAAAAGCTTCTGGTTTGGACTGAATAATTGCTTTAAGTTCCAACAAAGCTTTCTCAAAATCGTCGTTAATTGTAACATAATCAAATTTTTCTAAATGACTCATTTCATTTCTTGCAGCCGCAATTCTTAACTTTATATCTTCCTTACTATCTTGTCCGCGATTATTTAATCTATCCTCTAAAGCATCAATTGATGGGGGAATTATAAAAATACTAATAGATTCTGGAAATAATTTTTTAACGCTGAATGCTCCTTGATAATCTATTTCTAAAATAATATCTTCGCCTTTCTCAAGTGCTTCCTTAACTGTTAATTTTGATGTCCCATAAAGCGCCCCGTGACATTTTGCGGTCTCTAAAAATTCATCATTTTCGATCATTTTTTTAAAATTAATTTCATCTAAAAAGAAATAATCTTCCCCATCTTTTTCACTAACTCTTGGTTGTCTTGTTGTAAAAGATATTGAGACTTTTATATTAGGATTATCAGCCACTAAAGCTCTAACCAACGAAGTTTTTCCTGCGCCAGATGCTGCCGTAATAATAAATAGGTTTCCTTTGGATAGCTTCATATAATCTATTCTATATTTTGTATTTGTTCTCTAATTTGATCAATTAAAACCTTCAAATCAACAGATATTTTTGAAATATCTGTTGAAATTGATTTTGACCCTAGTGTATTTGCTTCTCTATTAAATTCCTGCATCAAAAAATCTATCTTCTTGCCTACAGGCTCAGACTTATTAAGCAATCTTCTTAATTCTGAAATATGAGCTCCTAATCTATCTAACTCTTCCTCCACATCTCCTTTTTGAACAAAAATTAGAAATTCTTGTTTCAAACGATCTTGGTCAATATCAATTAATGCGGCTTTAAATTTTAATTTAATTTTATTTTCATGGGCCTTAATTGCTAATGGCATAAGGTTTTTTACCTTCAGAACTAATTTTTCTATTAAATTTAATTTGGCGATAATAATTTTTCTTATCTTTGCCCCTTCTCTTTTTCGATCTATTACTAGCTTATCAAGAGCCTGCTCTGTATAGCTTAAAAGAACTTTTTCTAATTTCTTTTTTTCTAATTTCTTTTCTTTAACTCCTGAGATACGCATTAATTCAAGAGGGTTAATTGATTGGGGGGACTTAATAAATGAAGAAACTTTTTCAGAGATCTTAATTAAATCTTTAATCTCTCTAAAATCTATATTCTTTGGGTCAAGATCATCCTCAACTGGTTTAAGATAAATTTTATAATCAGCTTTCCCACGACTTATGCTTTTCACAATTTGATTTCGTATTTTTGGTTCAAGAGTTTTAAGATCTTCGCTTAGCTTCAATTGAAGCTCAAAATAGCGACTATTTAACGTCTTAATCTCGAGCACCAAATTGCCGTATTCTGTTTCGTGCTCCCCAAAGAAAAAACTTGTCATACTTGAAATCATAATCACTCTTTAATAAAATATTTTACCTATTTTAACAATCTAATCTCTATTATGGTTATAAACATAATGAATCAACTTATATTTAAAGATACCAATAGATTATAATTAACTTTTAATGAATTAAATTAAAGGAAATACATGCGATTATCTCAGCGAAAAAATAATGAGCTACGCTCTATAGAAATTATAAGAAATTACACTAAGCATGCGGAAGGCTCAGTTCTTATTAAATGCGGCGATACTCATGTAATATGTACTGCAAGTATTGAGCAAAACGTCCCTTCTTTTTTAAAAGGTAAAAATCAAGGTTGGGTTACAGCTGAATATGGCATGCTCCCTAGATCAACATCAATAAGAATGACAAGAGAGTCCTCAAAAGGAAAACAATCTGGAAGAACGCAAGAGATTCAAAGATTAATAGGAAGAAGCTTAAGATCAATTATTGACCTAAAAAAGTTAGGGGAAATAACAATTCAAATTGATTGCGACGTTATACAAGCTGACGGAGGAACTAGAACAGCAAGTATTACTGGCGCCTATGTAGCACTACATGATGCTATTCAAAATATTATCAATAAAGGAATTATAAAAGATTCGCCCATTATTGATTCTATTGCTGCTATATCCCTTGGGGTCAAAGATTCAGATATTCTTCTTGATCTAGATTATGCTGAGGATTCAACATGTGATACTGATATGAATATAGTAATGACAGGCTCTGGTAAATTCGTTGAAATTCAAGGAACTGCTGAAGGTGTGGCATTTACTCGTGATGAAATGAATAATTTGATTGATATGGCTGAACAGGGAATTAAGCAATTAACTGTTATACAAAATTCTCTTATTCTTTTAGATTAAAAAAATGGAAAAAATTGTTATAGCAACAAGTAACGAAAAAAAGTTAGCAGAAATTAAAGCTCTTCTTTCCGACCTGCCAATTAGGATTATTCCGCAATCGTATTTAGGTGTTGAATCTTGTGAAGAGCCTTTTAATACATTTATTGAAAATGCTTTGGTTAAAGCAAGATTTGCATCCAAACAAACAAATTTGCCTGCAATAGCAGACGATTCTGGGCTTTGTGTTGATTCTCTTAATGGACAGCCGGGCGTCTTTTCTGCTCGATTTGCTGGGGGGAAAAGAAATGATGAAGACAATAATGATAAATTACTAAATGATTTAAATAATAAGAAGGATCGACGTGCTCATTACTATTGTGCGATTGTCTTTATTAGGAGCCCTTCTGATCCCCAACCTATTATTACTGAAGGAATATGGCAAGGAGAAATTTTAAAAATAAGGAAAGGTCATAATGGTTTTGGTTATGATCCAATCTTTATGGATTATAAAACTGATCAGTCAGCCGCAGAACTTCCCCCTGAATTAAAAAATAGAATAAGTCACCGTGGACAAGCTTTGCAAAAGTTGAAACAAAAACTTAAAATACTTTATGATGAAAAAAGATAATCATTGGCCAGTTTGGGTTAGAGAAGATAATTCAATCATCTCTTGCACAGAAAAAATTAAAGTTATGAAAGAAAACTTTAATGAATTGAAGCAGCTTGCTCAAGATGCTTTTGAGGATGGTTTATTAATGGAGGTATCTGACGAGCAATTAAAAAAAATACTTCATAAGTTGGTTGATGATCTTCATAACCCACTAAAGAAATAAATTAATTTTGGCTTGCCTCATTGTCTAAAAAAGATTCTATCCCCCTTTCAGTTTATGTCCATATTCCATGGTGTATACATAAATGTCCCTACTGCGATTTTAATTCGCATGAATTTGAAGGTCAAGATATTAAGAATAATGAGTTAATTTATACAAATGCTTTAATCAAGCAATTAGAAAATGTTAATTTTAATTCACAGAGACCAATACATTCAATCTTTTTTGGAGGTGGAACCCCTAGTTTATTTAGTCCTACAGCTTTTAAAAAAATTATTACTAAAATTAACGAGAAATTTGGACTTGAAGAAGATTGTGAAATTACAATCGAAGCAAATCCTGGAACTGTAGATAAGCAATATTTTTATGGATATAAGGATGTTGGCATTAATCGAATGTCTTTGGGGATACAAAGTTTTAATGAAAAACAGTTAAAAAATCTAGAAAGAATTCATAATCAACAAGAAGCTATCGAAGCAGCAAATCTTGCTGTTGAATTATTTGATAAAGTTAATATTGATTTAATGTTTGCACTTCCAGGACAAACACAGCCAGAACTAAATAATGATATTGAAATGGCTCTAGAAATTGGCTCTTCTCACATATCTTATTACCACCTTACAATTGAGCCAAATACTTTTTTTCATAAACACCCTCCTAAAGTACCTAATCAAGACGAGAGTGCAGAGCTATTTGATTTAGTTAGTAGTAAATTAAAACGTGCTAATTTTGAGCACTATGAAACTTCAGCTTATGCAAAAAAAGGCAGCCAATGCTCCCACAATTTAAATTACTGGAATTTTGGTGACTATTTAGGTATAGGTGCTGGAGCTCATAGCAAAATAACATCGAATGAATCAATCCGTCGTTATGCTTGCCATAAAAGCCCAAAATATTATATTTCTGAAGTTAATAAAAATAACTATATTAATGAAGAGCAACTTCTGACGACTAATGATCGAGTGTTTGAATTTATGATGAACTCATTAAGACTAAATAATGGCTTTGATATTGTTTCTTTTGAACAAAAAACAAATTTATCTATTAATGAAATTAAAAAAGAATTATCAATAGCAAAAGAGAAACAGCTTATTATAGAAATTAATGGTAGGATTAAACCAACAATTTTAGGACGGCACTTTCTAAATGAACTTTTACAAATTTTTTTAAGGGACTAAAATTATGATGTTAAATAAAATTATTGATGACTACGTAGTTTCCGATCAAATTACTGAGGAAGATATTGAAAAATTAAAAGAAGCAGGTTTTAAAACTATTTTTTGTAATCGCCCTGATAATGAAGAACAAAATCAAATCACCGTTAAAAGTATCCAAGATAAAACCATTGAATGTGGGTTAAATTTTATTCATCAACCCGTCATTGGGGATCAAATTTCACAAATTGATATTGATCAATTTAGTGATTATTATGATGAATCTGAAAAACCAATTTTTGCTTATTGTCGAACAGGGACAAGATGTAGCATGCTATGGGCATTGTCAGAATCTGGGAAAAGGCCTATAGATGAAATATTGCAACTGACCTCTGCAGCTGGGTACAATCTAAGTAATTTATTTAAATAGTTTAGCTCTTGCTTGTTTTAGTGTTGCTTTAACTGCATTAAAACCTGTACCACCGATATGCTTTCTCGATTCAATAGAGCCTTTTAAAGTTAAACAATTAAAAACATCTTTATCAATTAATTTGCTAAATTTTTGCAAAACTTTTAATTCAAGTCCAGATAAATCAGATTGCTGATCAATTGCACACTTGACTGCTTTGGCCACAACCCCATGAGCCGCCCTAAATGTCATGCCTTTTTTCACTAAATAATCGGCTAAATCTGTTGCTGTTGAATATCCTTTAAGTGCTGCAGCTTCCATATTTTTCGGAAACACGGTTAACTTAGAAATCATTTCGGCAAAAATATTTAGAGTATCTGAAATTGTATCTACTACATCAAAAATTGGTTCTTTATCTTCTTGATTATCTTTATTGTAAGCAAGTGGCTGTGCTTTCATTAATGTCAGCAAGCTAACTAAATGCCCATTCACCCTCCCGGTTTTTCCTCTAACTAATTCAGGTACATCAGGATTTTTTTTCTGCGGCATAATACTCGAACCAGTACAAAAACTATCTGAAATCTCAATAAATTCAAAAAATGGACTAGACCACATAATTAACTCCTCTGACCATCTTGATAAATGTGTCATCAAAAGAGATGCATTAGCATTAAATTCAATTAAAAAATCTCTATCGGATACTGCATCAATTGAATTTTCCATCACACCATCAAATTTAAGCAGTTTAGCTACAAATTTTCTGTCAATGGGGTAAGAAGTCCCTGCTAATGCCGCAGCACCCAAAGGCAAAAGATTATTTCTTTTCCTAGCATCTTGAAATCTTGATTTATCCCTTTCTAGCATCTCATAATAAGCATGTAAATGATGTGCAAAACTTACAGGCTGTGCAATTTGCAAATGAGTCATGCCAGGCATGATTGTCATAATATGCTTTTCGGCCAAATTTAATGTCACTTTTTGTAAAGTCTTAATTTGATCGATAGTTTGATCCGCAACTTCTCTAAGATATAATCTCATGTCAGTTGCAACCTGATCATTCCTAGATCTGCCTGTATGTATTTTCTCTCCTGGCGCACCAACTATTTGCGTTAATCTTTTTTCTATATTTAAATGAACATCTTCTAGGTCAATCGACCATTTAAACTTGTTGGCAATAATTTCTTTCTTAATTTGGTTTAAACCTTTTGTAATAGCCCTAAGATCAGCAACAGAGATTACTTTCTGTTTTTTTAACATTTCTGCATGCGCAAGAGATCCTTCGATATCAAACATCGCTAATCTTTTATCAAAATTAACTGATGCTGTATATCTTTTAACTATTCCACTGGTTGGTTCGGAGAACCTTTCAGACCATTTTTTTGTGTTTTTTTTCATTTCAATTTATTTTTATTCATTAATTCAATGAATTATATATGAAAATTACTAATCACATGACTAATCTCCGAATAGTCTCTGTGCTAAAATCTAAAAATAATGGCCATTAAAAATATTACAATTGCGTCTAGAGAAAGTCCTCTTGCTATTTGGCAAGCAAAGCACGTTCAATCCAAAATTAATCATCTATATCCTGACATTAAAATTAATATTAAAGGATTTAAAACACAAGGAGATATTCTATTAGATCAATCTCTGGCAACTATCGGGGGAAAAGGACTTTTCATCAAAGAGCTTGAACAAGCCTTATTAGACAAAAAAGCAGATTTAGCTGTTCATTCTATGAAAGACTTACCTATGGATATTCCTGATGAATTTCAACTTATTGCAATTACAGAACGTGAAGATCCAAGAGATGCATTTATTTCAAATAATTTTAATTCTTTAGATGACATGCCTAAAGGTACAATTGTTGGGACCTCAAGCCTGAGAAGACAAAGTCAAATCAAAGCAAAATACCCCGATCTAATCATTGAGCCCTTAAGAGGAAATTTACAAACACGTTTAAACAAATTAGACAAAAAACAATATGGCGCTATCATCTTAGCTGCAGCAGGACTTATTCGCTTAGGCCTCAAAGACCGAATTAAAAAATATTTAGAGACCAAAATTAGTATCCCAGCTATAGGGCAAGGTGCCTTAGGTATTGAAGTTCTTGCAGGAAATAAAGAGCTTAATAAAATGCTGGCGACTCTTAACGACGATGACACTTCACGTTGTGTTTTAGCAGAAAGGTTAGTTAGTCGATCACTGGCAGGCAATTGTACAGTTCCATTAGGAGCGTATGCATCAATATCTAATGATGATTTTGTTATTAAAGGGTTTGTGGCCTCACCAGATGGGTCCCAGATTATTCATGCTGAAACAAAGGGGAATAAATCAGATTTTTATAAACTTGGGGAAGCTCTAAGTCAAATTCTCATTGATAAGGGAGCAAAGGATATTTTATCAAGCTTATGAGTTTAAATGACGTAAAAAAAAATATTGCTCTCATATCTACTAGACCTTATGAAAAAAATATTGTTTTATTAAAAAGGTTAAAAAATACAAATATTTCATTACTAAACCACCCTTTAACTGAAATTAAGCCCCTTAAAGATTATGCTAAATTTGATTCAATTCTAAGCAATTTAAAAAACTACCAACACATTATATTTATTAGCACTAACGCTGTTGATTTTTTTGTTGAGCGTTTTAAAAGTCTTTCAATAGAATTACCGGATCATATTATTTTCTCTAGTATTGGCCCTATCACTCAAGAAGCCCTTGAAAATCAATTCAATATTAATGTCCATTGCCCAGAAGAAATTTACGACTCTAAACATTTAATTAAAAATAAGATATTTAATAATCTTCAAGATAAAAAAGTTTTAATTATTCGAGGGGTAGGTGGTCGTGAAGTTTTAAAAGATATGCTTGAAGAAAAAGGGGCTGAGGTAAATTATGGCGAATGTTATGTTCGGAATTATTTACCTATTAATTTAAATCAACTACGTCAAGAAACTCAAAATTATAATTCTATTTTTTTAATAATCTCAAGCTATGAAAGTGCAAAACATTTCTTAACTCAAAATAAAAACTATGATTGGGATTGGCTAGAATCAGCGAAAATTATTGTAAATCATCCAAGAATTAAAGATACGCTTAGTGTGATTTCAAATAATATTATTATAACCAATGATCTAAGCGAAAATTCATTACTTCATATAATCAGTATGCATTGATTATTTTTTTGGTGGGGCGAAGGTAAAAACATCAGCAAAAAAATCATCCTCAGGCAATCCTTTATCTATGAAAGATTCAGAAGCAGTTTTTACTAAGCCTGGCGCGCCGCAACAATAAACTTGAACATTATCAAAAGATTGAAAATCTTCCAAAACCGCTTGATGAACTAAGCCAATTCTTAATTGGCTACTATTTTCCGATTTCTTTTCACAAACTGGAATATAAGTAAATGCATCTAATGAATTTGCCCATTCTAAAGAAAGGTCATGCATATATAAATCATCAAATACCTCAACTCCCCTATATAAGAAAATAGGTCGCTTTATGTTATTAAAAATCATATCTTCAATAATAGATTTGATAGGAGCAAAACCCGTTCCTCCTGCCACAAACAATATAGGCTTTTTACTTTCTCTTAAATAAAATTGGCCAATAGGTGCTTCGATACGGTGAATAGTTTTTTCCCGCATTTCATTAAAAACAAATTGAGTAAATTTACCTCCTTCAATCAATTTTAAGTGAAGCTCAAGTAAATTTTCATGGGGGGGATTAGCTAACGAGAAAGCTCTTCTAGAATTATCGGTCATAATAAACTCAATATATTGTCCAGCCCTAAACTTCAAAAGATCATTGCCTGGTAGTTTTAGAACCATTTTTATAACATCTTTATTTAATTTTTCTAATGTCTCAACTCTTACTGGAGTAACGTTAGATTCAATTACTTCATCTCCCTCAATCTCCCTGATATCAATTGTAATATCATCAGTAGCTAATGCTTTACAACATAAAATTAGCCCATTTAATTGTTCTTTTTCTGTAAGTGCTGATTCTTGATAATCTTCTAGCATTACTTTTCCGGCCACCAACTGTCCCTTGCATGAACCACACATACCATTTCTACAGCCATAAGGTATTGTAATACCAGCAATCATAGCCGCTTCTAAAATAGTTTGGCTTGGCTTTACTTGAAATGTTTTCCCTGAGGATTTTAAAGTTACAATATAAGACATATTCTATTCTGGTTCATCTTCCCGACGATATTCTCCCTCAATTACATCGCCTTTGTTAGTTGAGTCCTTTTTTTTATTGAATGTATTAGCTTCAAATTCATTTTGCCGCTCTTCATTGTTCTTTATTGGAATAAGCAAAAGAATGATAGCAATAATGTCAGAAAAAATCCCTGGGAATAAAAACAATCCACCCGCCATTAAATTTTTTGCCGTTCCAAGTATCAACGCCATAGGGTTTCCACCGTGTTCCATAATGCTCATAAGCCTTGGTAAAACTAAAGTTTTTTCTTCTTGAATAAGCCGCCAGCCCAAAACTATCATTACTATCAAGTAAAGCAAAAACCACCAACCATAGAGGCTCCCAAATTTGAAGTAGCCCCAAATTTCAGCAAATGGTAAAAGAATTAAACCGAAAAGAAGAATCAAGCGCATAAGTATTGGGTTATGATATTCACTAATTTAATTAAATACAGACTTCCTTAATAATACTATAATTATAGCCTTATTCAGAACCTTAAAAGATGAAACAACACCTAAATCTATTTTTAATTGCTTTTTTATCAATATTTATTTGCTCTCTTGCATCTGCTGATAATCAAAGCTCGTCTTTATACAATAAAAAAAATGATTTTTTACCTGCCGATAAAGCATTTAAATTCCAAATCTTTAGTATCAAAGGTTTAAAAGAACTAGACATCAAATTTAATATTGCACCTGGCTATTATTTATATAAATCAAAACTAAATGTATCTACAGATCCAGTTTTAGATTTTGATCTAATTAAAGCTAATGGAAAAATTAAAGAGGATGAATTTTTTGGCAAACAAGAAGTTTTTTATAAAACTACAACTATAAAATTAATTACTCAAGAGCCGATTTCTGATACCCATAAAGTTATTCTCGAATATCAGGGATGTAGTGAAAGAGGCCTCTGTTATCCACCAATTTCAAAAATTATTAAAACAACTGCAATAAAAAATTACTCAACTGATTCAAAGTTCTCAGAAACTGACATTATAATTTCAAAAATTTCTAACCAAAATTTTATTCTGACTCTAATAGGCTTTTTTCTTTCAGGATTTTTATTATCTTTAACACCATGTGTATTACCAATGGTACCAGTATTATCAGGCATTATTATTGCCTCTAACCCAAAGAATTCTATTCGGTTAACACTTTGCTATGTTGGAGGAATAATTTTTACCTACACTCTCCTTGGAATTATTGCTGGCATGACAGGGACACTGCTATCTTCCAGCTTGCAGAATACAAACTTTATTTTATTTGCTGGTTTTCTTTATTTTATTTTTGCTATAGCTATGTTTGGTTTATTCGAGCTAACTCTGCCTTCTAATATTCAGAACAAAATTGCTAACATTTTACAAAACTTTAAACTAGAAAATTCATTTAATGTTTTTGTGCTTGGGTTAATTTCTTCTTTGATTCTAAGTCCATGTGTTGCTCCCCCCTTAGCAGCTGCAATTCTTTATATTGGAAAATCAAATGATTTAATACTTGGTGGGGGTTCGCTTCTCTTTATGAGCCTTGGGATGAGCATCCCACTTTTAGCTATTGGGGTCTTTTCCATCAAAATTATTCCTAAACCCGGACCATGGATGATAAAAATAAAAAAATTAATGGGTTTTATTTTAATAGCTATGGCTATTTATATTATTCGGCCTTTACTTTCTGAATTATTATTTTTTTATAGCCTATTCTCAATCCTCTTAATTTCTAGTTTTTATTTCATTTGGTTCAATAGAAAAACTAAAAGAATAACTAACATAATTTTAACTATTGCTAGTTTAACGATCGTTAGTTTAATTATTTTTCAAACAAAAACTATGTGGATAAATCCAAGTCATAAATCCAGCCAGACATTTATACCTATCAATAATATTATTGAGCTTCAAAATTTTCAAACTGACTCAAATAAAAAACCTATTATGTTAGATTTTTATGCTGACTGGTGTGTTTCTTGCTTAGAATATGAAAAATTTACATTTAATAGTCCGAATATAATCAATTTAATGGATAAATTTGAATTGCTTCAGGTTGATGTAACAGAAAACAATAAAGAACATCAACTTCTTCTTAAAGAATTTAGCCTTTTTGGCCCCCCGGGAATCATTTTTTTCGATTCTGAAGGCATTGAAATGAAAGAACTTAGAACTATTGGCTTTAAAAACGCCAATGAATTTTCCTCAATACTTTTAAAGGCACAAAAATGACGAATTTAAAATTCATATTTTTAATTATTCTTATCGGTTCTATAAGTGTTTTTGCTGGGCTATATTTTGGTAATAATTTATCCCCTTCCTTAGAGCCCCCCCATACAAAAAAATTTTTTAATTCGATAGCCAAAGATATAAATAATAAGAATATTTCACTTTCTCAATATAAAAAAAAGTGGTTATTAGTAAATTTTTGGGCGACGTGGTGTGCTCCTTGTAGAGAAGAAATACCTGAGCTTAATAATCTTTTTGATAATAATAAAAAAATTCATTTAATTGGGATTGCTATTGATGAAATTGAGGCTGTAAATAAATTTATTATTAAGACGCCTATTAATTATGTATCTTTAATCTTAAATGATATTAAAGGAGTCGAAATTTCTAAGTCCTTAGGGAACGATAAAGGCGTTTTACCCTTCACTGTCTTAATTAAACCAAATGGTAAAATACTAAAAGTCTTTTATGGTAAATTAGATATGAAAAGCTTAAACGCTTACATAAAAGATACGATTAAATAAAAGATACATTAAAATCCATTAAAATGTAGACAAAAGTTGTTATTTTCGGCAAAATCACTCTTCACTTGTAATTTGTATATTTAATTTTAATTATGAAAATAAAAAATATTACTGTTATTCATGGTCCAAACTTAAACCTCCTGGGCAAACGTGAGCCGGATCATTATGGAACTCTTACATTAGGCGATATTAATATCGTTCTTACAAACGAAGCGACTAAATTAAAGCTCAATGTAGATGTTTATCAAAGTAATAGTGAATCAGAAATTGTAGATAAAATTCAATCCCTGAAAAGTGATTTTATTATTATCAATCCTGCGGCATATACGCATAGTTCAGTTGCTATTCGAGATGCACTTGCTGCGATGAAAATACCATTTATTGAAGTACATATTTCTAATGTATTTTCCCGTGAAGATTTTAGAAAGCAATCTTTTTTCTCTGATATTGCAGTCGGTGTTATCAGTGGATTAGGTACTGAAGGATATTGTGCTGCCTTAAATTATGCAGCCAAATTAAATAAATAAGAGGCAATTATGGATCTAAGAAAATTAAAGAAATTAATTGATTTAGTTGAAGAATCAGGAATATCAGAACTAGAACTTACAGAGGGTGAGGAGAAGGTTAAAATTAGTCGAAATACTTTTACTCCTCCTCAACCACAATTAATTCAGAGCCAAGCAGCATTAAATGCACAACAAATAATCAAGTTAGAAGAACCCCCTATTTCCAATGAAGAAAAAAAGACTGCAATTGCAAATGATAGTAATGCTATTAATTCTCCTATGGTAGGAATTTTTTATAGAGCAGCGTCACCAGACTCATCTCCGTTTATTGAAGTTGGGTCCTCTGTAAAGAAAGGGGACACATTATGTATCATTGAAGCTATGAAGCTGCTAAATGAAATTGAATGTGATCGGGATGGAATAATTAAAAAGATTCTTATTGAAAATGGCCAACCTGTCGAGTTTGGCGAACCTCTATTTATCATTGGATAAAAAACTAATTTATGTTTGATAAAATATTAATCGCTAATCGCGGTGAAATTGCTTTAAGGGTCTTACGTGCTTGCCAAGAAATGGGCATTAAGACAGTCACAGTTCACTCTCAAGCTGATGCAGAGGCAAAATATGTGGCTCTATCAGATGAATCTGTTTGTATTGGGCCTGCTCCTTCAAATTTAAGCTATCTAAATATACAAGCAATTATTAGCGCTGCAGAAGTCACTGATGCACAAGCAATTCATCCAGGATATGGATTCCTCTCTGAAAATTCAGATTTTGCCGAACGTGTTGAAAAAAGTGGCTTTACTTTTATTGGTCCCCACTTCGATACAATTCGACTAATGGGCGATAAAGTTAGCGCAAAAGAAGCCATGAGAAAAGCAGGTATTCCTTGTGTTCCAGGTTCAGACGGTGCTTTACCAGATAACCCATCAGAAATATTAACCATTGCACAGAAAATTGGTTATCCAATAATTATTAAAGCATCTGGTGGTGGTGGTGGGAGAGGGATGCGTATTGTGCGCACTGAAGCGGCATTGTTAAACTCTGTTTCTATGACAAAAAATGAGGCTCAAGCTGCATTCGGCAATCCCGTTGTTTATATGGAAAAATTTCTAGAGAATCCTCGCCATATTGAATTTCAAATTCTAGCGGACCAACATAAAAATGTAATTCATTTATGGGATCGGGACTGTTCCCTTCAAAGAAGGCATCAGAAAATTATTGAAGAAGCCCCTGCTCCTGGCATTCCAGAAAAACAAAGACTTAAACTTGCTTCGCGCTGCGCAGATGCTTGTAAAAAAATTGGTTACGTAGGAGCAGGTACTTTTGAATTTCTTTATCAAAACGATGAATTCTATTTCATTGAAATGAACACTAGACTACAAGTCGAGCATCCAGTAACAGAAGCTATTACAGGTATAGATCTTGTTCAAGAGCAAATTAAAGCGGCATTCGGTACAAAATTATCTTTTAGACAAAAGGATATTAAAATAACTGGTCATTCAATTGAATGTAGAATTAATGCCGAAGATCCCTATGATTTTACCCCCTCACCGGGAACTATTAATCGCTTTCATTTGCCTGGTGGCCCAGGGGTTAGAGTTGACACTCATGCATATGGTGGCTATAAAATACCCCCTCATTACGACTCTATGATCGGCAAAATTATTACTACAGGTAGCAATAGAGAACAAGCAATTTCTAAAATGAGAATTGCTTTATCTGAAGTAGTGATTGAAGGAATTAAAACAAATATTCCGCTTCACATAGACTTGATGAATGATTTAGCCTACAAAGATGGTGGGGTTAGTATTCATTATCTTGAAAATAAGCTTGGAATCAAATCGTAAACAATGTCTTGGACAAACTTAATTGTTCAAACAAATAAACAAGAAGTTGATTCAATAAGTGATTTCTTAATAGAGCTTGGGGCAATCTCCACTTCAATTGAAGATACAAATCTCAATCAAAATAACGAAGAACTAATTTTTGGAGAGCCTCATAATCAATCCCAACAATTTTGGAAAAATAATACTATACAGGCGTTATTTGAAAAGACAATTAATATTGAATTAATAAAAGCATCTTTAAAAAATAAATTTAATAGCATTAATTTATCTTTTTCAATTTCAGATATTCAAGATCAAGACTGGGTTAAATTAACCCAATCTCAATTTTTACCAATTCATATTCATGACAAATTATGGATTATTCCAACCTGGCATAAAATTCAAGATAAAAAAGCTATTAATCTAATTTTAGACCCTGGTCTAGCTTTTGGGACTGGCACACATCCCACCACTCATCTCTGTCTTTTATGGTTACTGGAAAATTCGAATAAAAATTTAACTATTTTAGATTATGGATGTGGCTCAGGTATTTTAAGTATCGCAGCAATAAAAATAGGGGCAAAAAAAGTTATTGGGGTTGATATTGATGATCAAGCTATCAAGACAAGCCGAGAAAATGCAAAAATAAATAACGTCAAAATATTTTGGAGTAATGCTTCAAATAAAATAAAGTATAAAACAGACCTTGTTGTTGCCAACATTCTTTCAAGCGCTCTTAGTGTATTAGCTCCAGTATTAGCTGAGCATTGTAATACGAAAGGGAAAATTGCTCTTTCAGGTATACTTCAGTCACAAGAGGAAGCAATAAAAAAAAAATACAGTAAATGGTTTGATTTTCAACCCTCAAGCCGCAAAGATGGTTGGGTTCTAATATCAGGCATAAAACGCTAGCTTATTCTAACTAATTATATTCTATGAACTTATGATTTCTTTAATAAATAATCTTTTTAAATTAATTAATCTATTTCTATTAACTATTATTGCTGGATGTTCAACTAATCTTGTTAACGAAACTCAATACCCCGCTCCACATAATGACTATACTGGAAAAGTTGTTAATGAATATTACGGGGGGGAAGACTCTAATGCCTTTATGATTCGATCTTGTAAAATTTATGGGGGTTTGGATCAAGACAGCATAATTGAATCTGGGGCTGATTTTATAATGCAAACTATCTTTGAATTTAAATGTAATTATGCTGGTAAACTTAAAGAAGAGTTGAATATTGATGGGAAATCATCTAAAAGGCTCAGCGGTGAAGTTGCAAAAAAAAAATGTGAGCGTTTAGGATTCAATATTGGTACCCCTAGCTTTACAAAATGTATGCAGGAATTAACACAATAAATTATGAGCTTAAACATTAATAAATACATTAAATATCTTTGTCTTATTTATATTTTCTTCTTTAGCGAAATTATAATTAGTAAAGAAAAATCCATTACTTACAAATGCACAGGCCTTAACAAATTCGAACTTATTGGGGCTTCTGGAATTAAAGAGGAAGTTAAAATTAAGGAATATAAATTTATAGATGGAATTCTTCATGATTTAAATAACATTGAATGTGAGTGGGGAAATAATAATATTAAATGTGACTCAAATTTTTTAAACATACGTAAATTAAATATCAATTTAGAAAATAATGAAGTATCTGATTATATTTCTGGAAATAAGGGTTTTGGAGTATACGTAGAAAATTTTAAAGGGAAATGTAAGGTAGCAAATTGATTAAAGTTTCTAAAATATCGGAAGAGATTTTTGAAGTAACTGTATCAAATGATTCCACTACAAGTCATAGAGTAAAGCTGTCATCAAAGGTTTATAAGGATCTATCTGATTCTAAAATTTCAGAAATTGATTTAATTAAAAAATCATTTGAATTTTTGTTAGAAAGAGAATCTAATCAATCAATTTTAAGTGAATTTAATTTAGAAATTATTGAAAATTATTTTCCAGAATACCCTAAATTAATTAGAAACTATTTTAATTAATATTGGGAACTCTAGAATAAATAAATAGTCCTTCCGTTATATTTAGATTAAAAACTTATATGGCTAGAATTTTCTTATTTTTCTTATCTTTGTTTTATAGCTTAATGGTTAATTCTGCATCCGTTGATAATGGTTCTTATAAAGAAACTTTTAAAAATGGAAGCCCAAAATACGAAATAATCTATAAAAATAAGCTAAAACACGGCAAAGAAATATTTTGGTATGAATCAGGCCAAAAAAAAATGGAAAGTCACTTTATTGATGGTATTGAAAACGGCTCTTGGACTCAATGGTATAAAAATGGTCAAATAAAGTTAAAAATAACTTATAAGAATGGTAAAAAGAATGGTTTATGGAATCAATGGTATAAAAATGGTCAATTAAAATCAAATGTAGAATTTATTAATGGGATAAAACAAGGTGTGGAAACAATTTGGAATTCTAATGGCTCTATTCAATCACGAGATACTTATTTAAATGGTAAAGTTACAGATAAAAATTAAAGGAGAATTACATGGTTAAGGCATATGCAGCAATGAGTAAAGGAAGCTCACTTGATCTATATGAATATGAATCAGAGCCTTTAAATTCGAATGAAGTTAATATTAAAGTTGAATCATGTGGTATTTGTCATAGCGATATTAGTGCAATTGACGGTAGTTGGGGTATATCTAAATACCCTATGGTGGCAGGGCATGAAGTAATTGGTGAAGTAATTGGTGTGGGGTCAGATGTTTCTTTACATAAAATTGGTGATCGTGTTGGTTTAGGTTGGCATTCAGGCTATTGTCATAATTGTGAACATTGTAAAGCTGGTGACCATAACTTTTGTAGCGCAACAAAAAAAACGGTATTTAGCCAACATGGCGGGTTTGCCGAACAAGTTACTGCAGATGAAGTAAGTGTCATATCCATTCCTGACGGATTAAATCATGAAGATGCAGGTCCATTATTATGCGGTGGAATAACAGTTTTTACTCCTATGGTTGAATTTAATATTAATAAGGATCATAAGGTTGGGATTATTGGTATTGGTGGACTAGGGCATTTAGCTCTAAAATTTTATAAGGCTTTGGGATGTCATGTAACTGCATTTACAAATTCTGAGGACAAAGATGATTTACTTAACGAGCTTGGAGTAGATGAAATAATCTCTTCAACAAAAAATTCTCAAATTAAAGCACTTGGTGCTAAATTTGATTTAATCATCTCAACTGTAAATGTTAAATTAGATTGGAATTTATTCCTAAGTGTCATTAAACCAAGAGGAAGGCTACATTTTGTAGGAGCTGTTCTAGCTCCAATTGAAACATCTGTTTTTTCGCTTATGGGTGGACGAAAATCAATTTCTGGATCTCCTGTTGGTAGCCCCGTTAATATAAAGAAAATGCTAGAATTTTGTTCAGAACATAAAATATCCCCTATGGTTGAGCATTTTAAGTTTGATCAAATAAATGATGCAATCGCTAAATTAAGAGCTAATAAAGTTAGATTTAGAGCCGTGTTAACCTGGTAGCATAATGGCTAACTATAATGTCAGTGGATTAGTTACACTTGCAGAACTAGCAAAATCTAAAGAAAGTACATGGTGCGTATATATTCTCAAATGTTCTGATAATACTTACTATACTGGGATAACTAATAATATTAAAAGACGAATTCATGAACATGAAACTAATAAAGGGGCTAAATATACTAAAGGTAGAACCCCCTTTTCTTTAGTATATCAAGATAAATGTAAAGATCGTAGGGAAGCCAGTCAAAAAGAGTACGCAATAAAAAAATTAACTTTAGTTGAAAAGATCAACCTTATTGCTACCTATAAATAATTACCATTTTTAGCAAAATTGCTTTATTTTTAAATACATATATACTTCGCTCTCGAAAGATTGCCTCTATTCTTTATATTGCCAGTCTTATGATTACATCAAATATAAGGAAAATTTTTGTCTTTTAAAACTTTCAATTTTACGCCTGCAATAAATAAGGCTATTTCTGAGGCTGGTTATACAGATGCAACAGAGATTCAAAAAAAATCAATACCTGAGATTCTGAAAAATAAACATATTTTAGCATCTGCTCAAACTGGCACTGGAAAAACAGCCGCATTTGTTCTTCCCATTTTAGAATTACTTCTCCAAGATAAAAATAAAGTCAGAGGCCCTCGTGTCCTAATTGTTAGCCCTACTAGGGAGCTTGCAAATCAAATTACTGACAGCATTAAAAAATACGCGCGTTATATCAATATTAATTCTGCAACTGTGGTTGGAGGAATGTCATATAAATTACAAAATAGGTTTCTTTCAAAACCATTAGATATCCTAATTGCAACCCCAGGGCGCCTTTTAGACTTATTTAAGCAAGGAAAAATTAAATTTAAAGATACCAAGATAATGGTGCTTGATGAGGCTGATAAAATGTTAGATATGGGATTCATACCTGATATCCGTAAAATTTTTAATGCCACTACCAAACAACAACAAATGTTAATGTTCTCAGCTACATTAGATAACTCTGTTTCTAAAATTGCTAACGAGTTTCTAAAAAATCCAACCACAATATCTATTAAGCCTGAAACTAAAGGCCACATTAATATTCAACAATCTCTATATTATGTTGACAATCAATTTCACAAACAACAATTACTGCAGCATTTTCTTGCAGATAAAGATTTAAATCAAGCACTAATCTTTACTGCAACTAAGAGACAAGCCGATAAACTTACTGATGATCTATATCATTCTGATTTTAAAACTGCCGCGCTCCATGGTGATATGTCGCAGGGATCAAGAACTAAAACAATCAATCGCTTTAAAAGAAATGAAATTAAAGTACTTGTAGCAACTGATCTTGCATCTAGAGGAATTGATGTAAAAGATATTACACATGTGTTTAATTATGATATGCCAAGATTTGCAGAAGACTATATCCACAGGATTGGTAGAACAGGTCGGGCGAATAAGAAAGGACTTGCGTTAAGTTTTGTATCTCCAACCGATAGAGAGCATTTAAGAAAAATCGAACGCTTTACTGGCATGAAAATCGAAATTAAAGTTATAGCTGGTATGGAGCCAACAAAAGGAGCTTCCGAGCAGCCAGAAAAGAAAAAAAGAGGTGGTGGTCCTTTTAATAAATCTAAACGGGGTTTTAATAAATCTAGAAAAACTTTTAAAAATAGAACAAATGCAAAAAAAAGGATGAATAAAAAAACAATTGCACCAAGTGCTATTTAGTTTAATCTATCGATGCAAGATCAGCTATTGAATAAACTCCAGTTGGTCGATCTTTTTCTGTTTTCCAAGTTTTTTTCTTCACAATACAACAACGGTCACGATTAATATCTGAAACACCGAATCTCAATTTCGCATTCGGAATTATTCGATAAATATGTCGCTCTATTCCATCAATTGTCTCAGGCGCATCATCATGCTTACAAAATACTAATACATTTTCTTTCCTATTATCTGTTTGTCGGGCACAAGTTAAATCATCCCTACCGATCTCTTTTAAATGATTCTCTAATTTCTGAATATCATCGTCAGTGATGGGTTGCTTTTTAAACAAGCTAATTCTTTTTACTAAAGAAATAGCATTTGCATGTATTTTTTGTTTATTTAATATTTGCGGAATAAAACGAATAACCCAAACCATTACATCTTTCGAGTCTTTTAAATTGGCAATAATATTTTCAACAGGATATTTTGTTAAAATTGGTGGGCGCATATTTTTATCATGAATATAAAGTTAGATATTAACAATATCCAACTAAATATGACACTACTTTAATATGAAATATTTGTTTATTATTTTGAATTTTTAGCAATATAACCTATCTTATTACTATGGCTTATCTTATAAAAATCATTATTGCAGTTGCAATCATTGTAGCAGCTTCGGAATTAAGCAAAAAAAGTA
>Ga0315339_1000389_pt1 | contig 58248 bp, 58 predicted proteins | sample ASW17metaG_FD_204514 | JGI IMG/M metagenome (GOLD analysis project Ga0315339, IMG submission 204514) | Ammonia-oxidizing marine archaeal communities from Pacific Ocean, United States - ASW #17 | ecosystem: Environmental > Aquatic > Marine > Oceanic | place: USA: California | collected 2016-12-05 | reverse complement strand
AACAATGAAGCCATTATACCGCCTCAACGTCATTCCATCGCTCCCCGAGCAACTTACCCCGTTATGGGATCTGGCCTATAACCTGTGGTGGAGTTGGAATAAGCAGACGACCCGCACGCTCGAGCAAATCGACCCAGAGACCTGGGTGGCCAGAGAGCGGGCGCCGCTGCGTTTTTTAGCCTCGTTAAAAAGCGAGCAACTCGAAGCCCTCATCCCCAACAAACAAGTCAGTGGCGGTATCGAACATATTCTACAACAATTCGCAGAGTACATGTACCACCCAACTTGGTTTGGCGAAACCCACAGCAAAAGCCGCTTGCAAGTCGCCTATTTCTCCGCTGAATTTGGTCTAACCGAAAGCCTGTGCATCTATTCCGGGGGCTTGGGCGTGCTGGCCGGTGATCATCTCAAAGCCGCCAGCAATCTCGGCATCCCCCTGATCGGAGTCGGCCTGCTCTACCACGAAGGCTATTTCCACCAAGCCCTCAACGCCGACGGCTGGCAGATGGAGAAAAACCCCGAAAACGACTTTTACCAGATGCCCCCACAACCCGTCTTTACTGAGAGCGGCGAGCACCTAAGTATCGAGGTCCCCTATGTCGACTGCAGTGTGCATACGCGGATCTGGCAGGCGCAAGTCGGTCGCGTGCGCCTTTATTTGCTCGATACCAATCTCGACGAAAATAGCCCCGCCGACCGCGATATCACTGCCCGCCTCTACGGCGGCGACGAGCCAATGCGCATCCGCCAAGAGATCCTACTCGGCATCGGCGGCCTGCGCGCCCTCCAGGCCGCCGGTGTCGAACCCACTATCTGCCATATGAACGAAGGTCACCCGGCGTTTTTGGCCCTCGAGCGCATCCGCCGGCTAATGGCCGACAGGGCTATTCCTTCGCCACCGCCCGCGAGGCCAGCGTCATCGGCAATGTCTTTACCACCCATACACCCGTCGGCGCAGGCAATGACTGGTTCCCCGCCGACCTGGTCGAAAGTCATTTAAGTCATTTTCGCGAAGCGCTCGGTTTGTCGCGCGAAGAATTCCTCGGCTTGGGCCGAATCGACCCCAACGATCATCACGCCGCCTTCTGTATGACGGTCCTAGTACTTAAGCTTTCGGGCAGTGCCAATGGGGTCAGCCGCCTGCACGGCGAGGTCAGTCGCGGAATGTGGCAGGGTCTTTGGCCCGATTTTCCCGAGCGCGAGATCCCAATCGGCCATATCACGAATGGCGTGCATATCCACACTTGGACGGCACCGGAAATGTCTGATCTCTTCGAACGCCATCTCGGCGACACTTGGCGTTTCGTCGATTCCGACCCGGCCAGTTGGGATCCCATACGGCAAATCGCCGACCGAGAACCGTAGGACACCCAACAGCAACAGCGCCAACAACTCATCGATTTCAGTTGTGTCCACCTGCGACAACAGATGCACAGCCAAGGCGCGCCCTCGGCTAAAATCGAGCAATCGCTCGCCGGTCTCGACCCCCAGGCGTTGACCATCGGCTTTGCCCGGCGCTTCGCCACCTATAAACCGGCAATCTGCTCTTCCGCAATATCGAGCGCCTCAAAGCCCTTTTCGCCGATAGCGACCGAAAACTGCAGATCCTCTTCGCCAGCATGGCCCATCCCAAGGACGACGCCGGCAGGGACCTGATCCGCCAGATCGTCCACCTCGCCCGCTACCTATGCAAGGCTGCGACGTCTGGCTCAACAAACCCCGTCGCCCGTTTGAGGCCTCGGCACCTCCGGTATGAAGGCCGCAATCAATGGCGTGCTGAACGTAAGCGTGCTAGACGGTTGGTGGGATTAGGCCTGCGAGGGCCATGCGGGCTGGGCGATTGGCCGCGGCGAGGACTCCGAGGACGAGCACTACCAAGACGAGGTCGAATCAAACGCACTCTACGACCTGTTGGAAACCGAGGTTATCCCGCTCTTTTACCAACACGACTCACCTGGGTTGCCGACGGACTGGGTCGGTCGGCTGAAAAAAACCATCGCGCTACTCGCCCCAGTCTACAATACCCACCGAATGGTGCGCTAGTACAGCGAAAAGCTCTATCTACCAGGCCAAAGCCGCTTTGAGGAATTAACCGCCGACCCCGAACGCGTGCTGCAACTGACACAATGGAAATCCCACGTGTGCTCCAAATAGGCCCAGGTGCATATCGGCCAGGTCGATACCGGATTCCCCGGTCAACTAAAAGTCGGAATGCAAGTGCCGCTTCGCACGGAAGTCTCGCTCGGCGAATTGGCCCCAGAAGATATCCGTGTCGAACTCTACAGCGGCCGCCTCAACGCCCAGCACAAATTCAACCAGACCACGGTCTACCCACTCGAATTACAACGGAGCAATGGTGAAGGCGTCCACTACTTCTCCGGCACCTTCGCCTGTAGCGCGTCGGGCTCGCACGGTTATACCCTGCGCATAGTGCCCTCGCACCACGATTTACGGAATCCGCTGGAAATGGGTTTGATTCGCTGGGCGGAAAATTAGCAGGTCCGTTCAGTCGATTCGCTCGACCACTGCCCGACCCGACGTCGCGTCCTGGAGTGTCGTGCGCAACTCTGCAAAACGCTCCTCGTCCAACCGCAATATCAGCTCCACATGGGCACCGAAGTCCTCGGTCTCGATCTGGGCGCCGAGGGCCTCGATATGCCTTTTGCACACTTCATACGCCTCATAGGCCAATTCCACTAACACGCCGATGGTCTCGATCTTCTCGACCCGCTCTATAGCAGCGAGCACGGCTTGCACGGTTTCGGTATAGGCTTTGACTAGGCCGCCGGTGCCCAGCTTAGTGCCGCCGAAATATCGTGTCACCACCACCGCTACATCCCCCAAGCCCGCCCCCTTCACCACAGCCAGCATCGGCCGACCGGCCGTGCCGGACGGCTCTCCGTCATCGCTCATACCGTGCACCACCGTCGCGCCAAAACCCGCCGCAAAGGCATAACAGTGGTGTGACGCATCCGGGAAACGGGTGCGAATGGAATTTATATAGGCCTTGGCCTCGTCGACATCGCTCGCGGGAGCGGCGGTGCCGATAAAGCGGGAATTCTTGAAGCGCAGCTCAACATTGGCTTCTGAGGCGGGAACGGGATAACCTGGTATAATAGACTTAGTATAATTCTACCTTTTGCACGCTGACAGTCCCAATGCCTTCGATTATTCTTTAGGGGATTGTGTTCTGTATGTTTTTCTGCTGCGCCGCTGATTAGAACTGTGCTATGGCGTTGCAAGAATAACGGCAACCCAGTTTTCATCACTGGGTGAGCTAAGCGCATGTTGTGCATTGGTAACGTTGTGTTGCTGAGCGCTTTGATTTAAGGTTGGACACTGGCCGGTATCGATATTGATCCAATGAATTATGTGAGATTCGGTGATGGCTGAGAGGTCTAGTACTACTTCGCCGCCGGAGGGAAAGTAAACGATGTACGCTTGGCCCAGGTGCGCAGCAACATAGGCTTCGTTGTCGTGTCGATCGCTAAGTAGCTCGTTCGCTGGTACTATGGACCAGAGGGGTACTAGTGATTCTAATAACCGAGCGGCGCGAATACAGGCTACCGCTTTATTGTTAAGCCCAAGACCTGAATCGGGGCGATGAAAGCGCATTGAGGCTGCCCCGGCCAACAGATGGCGCCAAAACCGCTCAATGCCGTCCTGGTCCGTATCGCCAAACTTGTTGCCACTAGCACCATATGTTTTTGTAGTATTCATCGGTCGTGGATGCGGGGCCAGGTACTCACGCACATATGAGAAATTGTCCCAATGCTGCTGGCCCTTATTGTGATTGTTCTGAGATACATCCACAAAGCCATAGAGTTCGGGATGATCAAAGGTGCGCTTGTGTGATGATCCCGTTAGGTTCCAATCATCCCACATCTCGGTTAGATAAAGAGCTTTGCCTTCTTGGGCTGCTCGGTCACGGACGAATGTTGCCCAAAAGCGGCCCCACTCTTCAGCGCCATTGGTTTCGTTATCCATACAGTACAATACATGGTCATATTTTAGTGTATGCCCCAGTAGTTTTTTGACAAAGCGCTGCTGGTACGGCAGTACAACCTGATTATTATGTTGCTTGGGTGTAGTGAAAAAGAAGGGTTGTTTATTGGCTCCTGGATGTTCTGGATAATGTGCCGTAAAGCCGGATTCCTCATAGGAATAGTTGATATTGTTTGCCGGATTATATGGATGAGTCTTCCAGTGCTCTGTGCTGTTACACGAGAGGCACGCTTTAGAGGCAGCGTCAAAATAATCGAAGCGATCCCAAATCTCTAGCTGGATAAAGATGTGGCGTTTGGCTGTTTGTGCTAGCAAGGATTCAAAACGCTGCCAGTATTGGGGGTCCCAGGTTTTCAGATCGTATAGGCCGTTATCAAGTTGTTGGAAGGGGTAGATCTCAAACCCACGATCCTTGCGATCGCTCATGGTATTACGGATTACGTTCCCACCTGCTGCGGCTAGCCGATCAAGTTGATTGATCAGGTCTTCTTGGCGCCATTGGAATAAATTATCATCATCGCTACCCCCTAGCAACAAAACCGGTTCGCCACAATAACTCCAATACCAAGGGTTCTCTTTCCATGGTTGAAGGGCTAGTTCAGCTGTTATGGCAGAAGAAAACATAAGACTATTGGTTAAGACGACTAATGAAATCACAAGCATTTTCATGTAATTCACCTTGCAATTTAGCGTTTCTCCCAATTTTTGCCGATTTATTGCTATGTTAAAGTATAGACGTTGTAGCCAACGTTCTTCTTTTTCAGCCTCACTTGTAGACTTACATGTTGTTGATCTTTTGTCACGTTGCTTGGCACCTCCGTACCTGTAACGGAAATGAGCTTCGAGAAGCGGATCAAGGGCACTCATTATCGACTTTGGATCGGCATCAATATAGACACCGTTTTCTATCGTTTCAAGCGGGGTTGTCTCTGAGGGTCCATCCCTACTTGACCTGCCGACTAAATTAGTCCTTTGTGCGACGTCTTATCTTGATATGGGGAGATCGATTTATGTCGCGTACCTGCGAACGAACCTTCCCGCTGCCGCGCATCCATACCGGAGCGGGGCAGGCCAACGGCACGATGGGGGTGGCCTATGCCGCCCGTTTGTTGGGGATTCGCGCGGTAATCGTGATTATATAGATAAAGGGGCTACACGAGCAGCCCCCCTTTGTTCATTGAAACTGGAATAACCGAGCTTATTCCAGCCCGTGTATTCGCTTAGCAGACCATACTGTGTTGTACAGCAATAACGCAATCGTCATCGGTCCGATGCCGTTGGGCACTGGCGTGATCGCGCTGGCCTTCTTGCGCACCTCTTTATAATCGACATCGCCGACCAGACGCCAACCCCGCACGCGCGACGGATCGTCGATCTGGTTGATGCCGACATCTATCACCACCGCTCCCTCCTTGACCATATCGGCCTTGATACCCTGGGGGAAACCGGCCGCCACGATCAGGATATCCGCCTGGCGGGTAAAATAACCTAAATCTTGCGTGCCCGTATGACACAGCGTCACCGTCGCGTTGGCGCCGTCGGCTTTATGCCCGAGCAAATTGGCGAGGGGCCGCCCGACCAGCGTACTGCGCCCCACGACCACAGCGTGCTTACCCTTAACCTCGATCCCGCTACGGCTGAGGATCTGCAAGACCCCATGCGGCGTGCAGGGCCAGAAGCCCTCCTCCTGCCGCACGAGCCGCCCCAAGTTCACCGGATGCAGGCCGTCGACGTCTTTGTTCGGGTCGATTGCATTGACCACTTGCTGTTCGTCTTGGCCCGGCAACGGCAATTGCACCAAAATTCCGTGCACGGCTTTGTCTTGATTCAGTTTTTCCACAGCTGCCAAAACGTCCTCAGTACTCGAATCCGCCGGCAGGTCAACCTGCAACGAGTGCAAACCCAATTCCTCGCACGCCTTTCCCTTTGAACGCACGTAGGACAGCGAAGCAGGATTGTCCCCCACCAACACCACCGCCAAACCCGGCACCAGTTCATGCTCTTCTTTCAGGCGTTCGATATCCGCCTTCATTTCCGCGCGTATTTCGGCCGATATTTCCCGGCCGTCGAGTCTCTTGCCCACTATTTACCTCTCGCTGGTTCCAATTGTTCTTTTTTGACGACCCTCTGCAGTGCTTCGGGCACTTTCACTACCCCGTCCGGCTGCTGATAGTTGTCCAGTATCGAGATTAATAGCCGCCCCATCGCGCAACCGGTATCATTGACCAGATGGCAGAAGCCGCGACCCTCTTCGCTCTTATAACGGATATTCAAACGCCTGGCCTGATAGTCGGTGGCGTTGGTATCCGTCATCACTTCCATAAACTCGCCGGAGCCCGACATCCACACTTCCAAGTCCCGCTGCCGGTGGCTCGCGAGATAACCGGCGTCGCCATGGCATTTGTCGACGATTCGATAGGGTAGTAACAACTGCTGCAACAACCATTCGTTGACCTGTCCGAATTCCTCGTAGACTTCTTCGGATTGTTCAGGCAGGCATACGGCGTTCATTTCTATTTTGTCAAACTGGTGCACGCGCTTGATGCCCTTAACGTCCTTGCCCCAAGACCCGGCCTCGGAGCGAAAACAAGCCGTATAGGCGAAGACCTTGGTGGGCAATTCGACCGCGTCCAGCGTGCGATCCATAAAATAGCTGAAGTTGGTCGGCTCCGAGGATCCCACCAGAAAAAGATCCGTCCCCTCTTCGACATTATCCGTTTTGATCCCATAGACCTGGTCCCGGCCCTCAGGGAAATGTGAAGTGCCGTAGAGTGAGCGTTCTCGCACCAAAAGAGGCGGCACGAACATTTCATAACCCCGAGCCAACAACTCGTCGATCAACAACTGGCTCAGCGCGTATTGCATCAGCGCCACGTCACCGCGCAAATAGGCAAAGCGCGACCCGGACACCTGGCCGCCCTGCAAGGTATCAATCCCCCCGAGTTTGATGCCGAGTTCCGCGTGGTGCAAGGGCTTGAAGTCTTGGTCCGCGGCATGCACCGGGCGCTTCGGCATATACTCCCCACTGGTCTCACCCCGGCCCAACTTGTCTGCCGACAGATAACCCTGCCGGGGAATCCAAGCCTTCTCTTCGACATTTTCCTCCTCACCCATGCCCTTGGGCATATCCGGATGCGGCCAGTTCGGGAACCAGTCCATAATTTCCTGCCACTCCGCCGCAATCCCCCCCAACTCCTGTTCCACCTCGCGCCCCCGCTCGCGCAACTCCTGCCCCTTTTGCCGAGCTGCATCGGGATCGCTCTTACCGAGCTTTGCCAGTTCCTTCTTCTCCCCGTTCAGCCCGTCGATCCGACTCTGCAGCCTCCTCCGCGTCCCGTCCAATTCCAACCAGCGATCAACATTGGCCTTCTCAGGATCCACCTTCCGCACCCGAACCGCCTCGCGCATAGCGTCCGGGTTCGCGCGAATAGCTTTGGCATCAATCATAATATCCACCCCCAGTATTGGTTAATTCTCTGTCCTATACAACTGCCAATATAGAAGTCTCCGGAGGATTGGGTGAGGGTATCCCTGCAGCGGCTTTGCAGTCTCCGATTCCGCAGGACAGTGGAATCGAAAACTGCCCTCGGAGCCGACCAGGGATGGTCGGCGAGAATGAGCGAAGGGATACCCTCACCCAATCCGTCCACACACAGCTTCTGCAAACTAAAAACGCCGTTGCGATGAATTATCGCAATACCCCATCCACTCGCTTCTGTACTAAGCACTTATTGCCAACTGGCCCCTCTTAGCGCACACTCTGCTTTATATGTTCAAGATACAATTACGCCATGGAGGTCCTGCATGCCCAGACAGCCCTATCTCAACATCAACTTCAATACCGGTTCGGCACAAGGCGGCCCGACTGCCGCCGAACTCACCACACGCATCCGCGCCCAGATCTTCGACAACAAGCGCACCGCACTGATCCTGGCAAAATCGAAACACGCCTCGGTATTGGGCATACCATCGGTGATCGAAGCGGCGCTTTCCGATTACTCGGCCGAGGCTATTACAGCGTGCACATGAAACTACTCAACTTCGAGCTCGACCTGCTGCAACAAACGATGCCCGAAGGCGTTAAGTGGACTTAGCTGGGCGGCGGTCTGATCCTATGGATCGAAATACCTCAGACTGTATCGCTGGAAAAAACTCTCCGCCGCCTTGCAAGTGCGTAATGTGCGTATGATGATTTCCGACCCGGCTTTTATGGCATCACCGCATTTGCACGGTTTCCGCGTCTGCCACTCGTCGCTCAAACCCCAGACGATGCGCCAGAGGCTGGAGATCCTCGGCGAGGAACTGCGCAAGCTACTCTAAACCTCGCCGTACTTGAATTCTCACAATGAGAGCAAAGAGCGTTGCGAATGAAGCCTCCCCGCAGCAAGCTGCGGGGTATCGGGTCGGCTATACGCGAATTTGCGCTGCAAGCAGCGGGGTATCAGACCCGAAAGGCTAAAATGAAAAATGAGAGTGACTAAGGATTACCACAGAAAAAGACTGTGCATGCCTCGATACCGTCCATACTTTTTTGTCTGAAGAATCGTACTGGGCGAAGGGGGATACCCGGGAAACCATAGTGCGAGCAATTGAAAATTGGTTGTGTGTTTCTTTATTATACGGTTACATCTTGCAGGTTTCGCCCGCGCGACAACTGACTATGCCACCTTCGCCTATTTGAGCGACCTTTTTATCGTCCCCAACTATCGCGACAAGGGGTTGGGGAAAATGTTAGTCGCGCAAATAGTGCAATATCCGACGCTACAAAATTTGCGTTCTTTTTTATTCGCCATATCCGACGGACAAGGGCTCTATGAAAATTGCGGAGACTTCGAACCGTTAGAAAGAAGCGATTTCTATATGAAGCGGACCAAAAAATGACCGAAGCGTATATAGAAATATCCGACCTGCACCCAAACCCGCTCAATCAATTTTCGATCTGGTACGCCGAAGCCCGCGCCCGCACCCCCGGCCTCGCCCACGCCATGAGCCTGGCTACCGTCGACAAGCGGGGTCGCCCCGCCGCACGAATGGTATTGCTCAGCGAATTCGGCCCGCAGGGTTTTTCGTTCTACAGCCATTACCAAAGCCGCAAAGGCTTAGAAATATATAAGACGCCCTATGCGGCGTTGGTCTTTTATTGGCGAGAACTGGATCGACAGATACGCGTCGAGGGGACGGTCGTAAAGGCCCCAGACGAACAATCGGACACCTACTTCGCCACCCAACCACGCGAAAGCCAACTCTGGGCCTGGGCTTCGCCGCAAAGCACTGAGATGAAAAGTAGACAGGAATTGCTAGGGCGCTTTGATGAGTTTTCCGGGCGTTTCGGCGAAGATGAGATCCCTCGACCACCGGGTTGGGGCGGCTATTTAGTTCTGCCCGACCACTTTGAATTTTGGGCCGCGCGTCCCGGACGCCTTCACGACCGTTTCGCCTACGATTTTCAAGACGAGACCTGGAGCCTTTCTCGCCTCGCCCCCTAGGGTTTCCCGGCGATCTTCGACAACCAGGCCTCTCGCCCGCCATAAACGGCAAAGACGGCTTCCAATAAAAGCCGCACTGCCTGGCCGAAATAGCGCCCCCGACGCCAAGCCACGCCAATCTCGCGTTCAAAAGCCACGCCGTGAACCCCCACCAATTGCAACACCCCACCGTCGAGCGATTCCCGCACCGCCAATTGCGGCAAAAACGAAATACCGACTCCGGCTTCGACCAGCTTGCGCATCGCTTCAGGACTGCCCAACTCCATCACCGCGCCCAGTTCGAGACCGGCTTCGGCCAATTTTTCATCGACGACCTTGCGCGAGACCGAATCGGCATGGAACAGAATCAGCGGCTCCTCAACCACCTCAGCTAAGTCTACTTCGCCGCGTTGGGCAAAACGATGCCCGGGCCCGACGACCAAGGGCATCGTGTCGCGGTAGATCGGTACCGTTTCTATTTTGGGATGGGTATTGGGCAGATGGATCAGCGCGAATTCCGCGCGATTCATCAGCAGGTCTTCGACTAGGTAACGCGAAGGAGCTACCTGCGTCTTCAACGCCACTCCTGGATAACTGCGCATATACTCTTTGAGAATCTCGGGCAGCAGGTAGATCACCGCCGCGTCAATCGCCCCAAACTGAAAACCCTCCCCCGGTTCCAGATCGCGACGTTCAAGCCGTTCACCGACTTCCTCCAACAGATCCTCGACCTGGATCGCGTAACTGACCAGCAGCCGGCCCTCCGAGGTCAGAGCCACGTGCCGGCTATCGCGGTTGAACAACTGAACGCCTAAGCTGCGTTCGAGTTCGGAGACGCCGCTTGAAACCGTCGGCTGGGTCACGTGCATCTCACGCGCAGCCTGGGTAAACCCGCCGGTGCGCGACACGGCCAAGAAATAGCGCAAGTGCTGCAGGTTCATAATACCGTAGCAGCGCTTATCCGTAATTGGGGTTCAAGCAAACTTGCTCAGCCGCCTCGCGGATCGTCAGTTGGATCGTCTGCTCGTCGACCAACTCCTTGAGCACGATCGCCGTCTCCTGCACATAGTTCGGCGGCAGCTCATTAAGCGCCAGAGTATAGATATCCTGTATGTCCAAAGACTGCGGCTCGTATTCCAAGGCCTGCAATACCCCAGGCATCCTCTGGAAGATCGACTCTTCATTGCGATTGCCGATCTGCTGCAAAGGCGTCTTACACGCGAAGAGATGCTGTTTTTCTTCTAACACCGTTTTAGCTCCTTGTAGTAGCGACGATTTTATTCGTCTCAGGTAAACTTCAGCCCACAATGATGACAAATAGCTTCACAGGCCCAGAAACCCAAACGCCCGCCTCAGCCGGGGTAAAGACTGGAATTCCGATCCTCGAGATTCGTCGGCTCGACCGTTACCTGCAGAGCATGGGCATCTTGTTCGGCTTAGGCTTCTTCTGCGCTGACCATGGTATCACTCCTAAATTGCATTGACTTGGCCGTCCCGACGACGGCTTTTATATTAGCCCCTATGCAAAATTTGATATTCGATTGCGACGGCGTCCTTGTCGACAGCGAACACCTCAGCTGCGGCGCCTGGCTTCCAGTATTAGCCCGCTACGGGGTTGAAACCAACCTGAGCGAGATCGAAACGATGATCGGCAAATCGGACCAGGCCTTACTCGACCACTTCACCCGCAAGACAGGCACCCCGTTCCCAACCAAAATTCTCACCGAACGTCAGCACGAATACTTCCGCCAAGCGCAAGAAAACCTGCAAAGCTTTCCCGGGCTTGCCGAAGTGCTTACCAACCTTGGCCAACGCGGCATCCCGCGCGCGGTGGCCTCGTCGGGCCACCCCGACAAAATCCGCTTCTCACTCGACCGTGTCGGCCTCTGGTCCCATTTCGAAATTGTATGCAGCGCCGTTGAAGTGGCTGAAGGCAAACCCGCTCCAGATCTTTTTTTGCTCGCCGCCCGGCGCCTCGGCGTTGAACCCGACACTTGCACTGTCGTCGAAGATTCAATCTTCGGGATCGAAGCCGCCCTGCGCGCCGGAATGCAGGCCATCGGTTTTACCTCGAGCTACTCAGCCGCCGTATTGCACGAGGCCGGAGCCCATCGAGTATTTAGCACTTATGACGAGTTTCTCACTCTTTTGCATAAACGATAAGTTTTTTCTAAAGTTCGACCTTTTGCCGCCGATCTAAATAAACAGATGGACTTCGGTCCAAATCCTTGGGGCACACCTCGTCGGACGCGCAAGTATCCGACGGGGTGTATTTTTATGTCCAGCCCCAGCTTTCAGTATACTGCGCGCCATCCGTGATGTAAAGAACTTCACCTCCGACCTCTTCTGCCAACATCAACCAACCGCCGGTCGCCTGCACCGGTTCAATAGATCCGGCACGGGCCACCCAAATCCGCCAACGCCAGCCGCCCCCTCAATATCCGGTGTCGGTAAAGGTCCGACCGCGCGATACCCCGTCAGCCCTTTCCATTGCCCGCACCCCATGATCAAGGGCGACAAATTCCTGCGGCAACATACGGCCGCGGTTCTCACCTGCCCGTACCACCGTACTGAGATCGATGCCCACCTGCGCAGTGCCGCTGCTGAATTGGCGCGCAACCCCTTCAGCGTCGACTCCAGATACAAAGCCCCGCGCATACCGCGCACAACAGCCCTAGTAATTTTATCTGCCGCTCTCCATTCTCCGCATCAGTTCCTGCTCGTAGTCAGCGAGTATTTTAGTATAGACCTCTTCGCTGATAAAACCGGTAACCTGAAAGCTCAAATTGTTTTTGAAACGGCCTGTAGGAATATACATCCGGCTGTCCACCCCGGCTTTGCGCTCCCATAATGATAGCCCCGAACTTCAAGACCATCGACTCTATAATTCAATGCTAAAGTCAACGATAACAGAGGGCGGCTGTTAACCTGGGCATGCTCGCCCCCTCCCAGACGCAGCCAGCTTGCGGGCCACAACTGACGCAGATCCTCGTTCTCTACGATAAAGGGGAAGTCATCGTAAATAAATGGGCCGTCGGAGTGCACAAGATAGACCCCCACCGCCAACACGAAGGGCAACAAACACATGAGCTGACGTGCGACCATAGGCGCGGCCGAAACCCTTTCGATTTAATCGAAGATAATCGTCTTGTTGCCCGTCACCACCACCCGGTCGTCAAAGACCAGGCCCAAAGCACGGGCCAAGGTAATCTTCTCGACGTCGCGACCGGTCCGCGCCATATCTCGGGCGCTTTGGGTATGATCCACGGGGATGACGTCCTGAGCGATGATCGGCCCCTCGTCCAAATCGTCAGTGACAAAATGCGCGGTGGCGCCGATGGTCTTCACCCCTCGTTCGAATGCTTGCTTGTAGGGGTTTGCGCCGATAAAAGCCGGCAGGAAGGAATGGTGGATATTGATAATCTTACTGGGGAACGATTCGATGAACTGCGCACTCAAAATTCGCATATATTTGGCCAAGACCAGATAATCCATCCGATACTGCCTGATCACTGCCAACACCTCGCGCTCATGTGTCTGGCGGTCCTTTTTGGTGTGCGGCACGAAGTGAAAGGGCAGGTCGAACTTGCGCACCAAGTCACCGAGTGCTTCGTGGTTGCTGACGACGGCGAGAATGCGCGCATTGAGGTCTCCATAGGCGTGGCGGACCAGCAAGTCGCCCAGGCAGTGATGTTCCTTGGTGACCAACACCACCACGTCTTTGGGCCGGGGTGGATAGAATCGCATCCACGTCGTGCCCTCCTCGTTTCCCAAACCCGCCAACTCTTTGCTGACTTGGTCGTAGTCGCACTCCCCTGCAAACTCGGTGCGCATATAAAACCAGCCATTTTCGCGATCAACGAACTCGCCATTGCGGACGATATTGAGGCCCTGCTTATAGAGCGCCCCGGTGATAAGGTGAACCAGCCCGGTACGATCCGGGCAACCGACCAATAACAGATGTTGTTTCATTTGCTCCATTTTATTCGCTATAGCCCATAACAACCAGAATACAGGATCCGTCAGCGATGACCGACAGCCCCGCCGTTTCGGCCCGCTGTATCGCATTGGGACTCTCGGCCCCAGGTTGCATCCACACGTGCCCGATACCAAGGGCGACAGCTTGCGCAACAATCGTTTCGCTTATATACGACGGAGTAATAATAGATAGCCCGTGCACCGGCTCGGGCAATGCGTCGAGAGCGGCATAAGCCGTTAGGCCTTCAATTTGTGCAGCGTGCGGATTAACCGGAAAAACCCGGTGCTGGTGCTGCATATAACAACGCAGAACTTTGTTGCCGTATTTGTCGCGATCTTGCGAAGCACCGACAACCGCATGCGGCCCCCGAGAAAAAAAAGCGGCAATTTTCTCTTGGCTTCCCATACCTAGAAGCCTACCGCCTGCCCCTCCTTACGCGGCTCCGAGGCGGCGCAATAACCATCCGCCAAACGATGTATCAGCTGTGCTCCACCGAACATCGGATCGCGCGGCATCCGCTGCAATTGATGGCCGCGGCTTACGAGTTCGTCGAGCGTCGCGGAGGGAAAATCTGCTTCAATCGCCACTGCGCGGCCCTGCAATGTCTGGAAACGCGGCGCGTCGGCCGCCGCCTGCGGATTCTGGTCATAGTCGGCCAGACGCACTACCATCTGCACGTGCCCCTGGGCCTGCATCGGTCCCCCCATCAAACCAAAGCTCATCACCGGCTCGCCGTCCATAGTCAGAAAGGCGGGAATAATCGTTTGGAAAGGCCGCTTGCGCGGGCCGACCTGATTGGGATGGCCCTCCTTCAAGACAAAACCCGAGCCCCTATTCTGCAAGCTGATACCCGTTTCCGGCACCACGATACCCGAACCAAACCCCATATAGTTGGATTGGATAAACGACACCATCATGCCATTGGCGTCAGCCGCCGTCAGATAGACCGTGCCGCCTTTGGCCGGAACGCCGTGTCCTGGATCTCCCGCCACACTCAGATCGATCTGGTCTGCGCGATCGGAGAGATACCTTGGATCGAGCAACTGCTCTACCGTCGCGTCCATCGTCTCGGGATCGGCGATATAGCGATAGGCGTCGACCAGCGCCAATTTCATCGCCTCGATCTGCAGATGCAAGGAATCCACCGAATCCACTGGATAAGAAGACAGTCCTTTGTTACGCAGAATCCCGAGAGCGATAAGCGCGGCGAGCCCCTGGCCATTCGGTGGTATTTCATGCAGCGTGTATTCGCCGTAGTCCTGACTCGCCGTGCCAACCCAGTCGCATTGATGTGCGGCGAGATCCTCTACCCGCAACTGCCCCCCATGCGCCACCGCGTCGGCGGCCATGCGCTCAGCCAAATCGCCCCAGTAGAAAGCAGCCCCTGCCGTCTCCGCAATTTGCTGCAAGGTCTGCGCCTGCAGTGGACAGGCGAACTTCTCGCCGGTCTGCGGCGTCTGCCCCCCAGGCATAAAAGTCTCAGCAAAACCCGCGTATTCGCCCAGGACCTGCCCCTGAGAAGCCCATGAATTCGCCGTGACCGGACCAACCAGATACCCGTCACGCGCATAGCGGATGCCCGGCTCGAAAAGCTCGGCAAAAGCCAACTTACCAAAACGCTCGGAAAGTTCAACCCAGGCCGATACGCATCCTGGCACCGTCACCGTATCCCAACCCCGCTCCGGCATGCGCTCGCGACCGAAAAAATACTTCGGCGTCCACGCCTCCGGCGATCTTCCGGAGGCGTTGAGCCCGTGCAATTGCTGCCCATCCCAAAGAATGCAAAAGGCGTCCGATCCGATGCCATTGCTGGTCGGCTCGACGACCGTCAATGCAATCGCGGCGGCCAACGCAGCGTCGACGGCATTGCCGCCCTTGTAGAGCATCTGTAGACCCGCCTGAGCCGCCAATGGCTGGGAGGTGGCAACCACATTCTCAGCCAATACCGGCATACGCCGGGAGGCATAGGGAAAATCCCAATTGAAATCGGCCATTAACCCGCAGCAACCTTGATATTGGAACCGGGCAATATTTCCTGCATCGAATAAATAGAACCGCCAGGATTGTGTTTGGCAGACGGCAACGGCATGCGCACCGGCGCATTTGAGCAGCGAATATTCTGGCTGGGTTCGCCAACCACAAAGGTCTTGCCGAAGGCCTCCCAATCACCGGAACCCAACGGCCAGGCATCTCCCGCGCAATACTGCAGGAGCAATAGCCGGCGCGGGTTAGGCGAGGTATTGGGCAGCGAGCCGTGCAGCGCGCGCACGTGGTGGATCGAAATGCCACCTGCCTTGAGCTCAATCTTCTCCGCCTTTGAATCGTCAAAATTCGGATCGGTCACCGCCCCGGCGAAATGCCCTTCAAAATGGTGGTCGAGGACCGGCCCCTTGTGCGATCCCGGTATGACCATCAAACAACCGTTTTCTTCGTACATATCGTCTATGCAAATGCCCACCGCGAGCAAATCGTCGTTGCTATGCGGATAAAAAGACCAATCCTGGTGCCACTCGACTGGGCTGCCAAAACCGCTGGATTTCATATTGAGCTTATTGCCGTTTTCGCGAATCCGTTCGCCGATCAATTGCGCGACTATCTCCAGAATGCGCGGATGGTACAACATGCCCTTGTACACCTCGTGCTGTATAACAGGACTTTTGAGCCGGCGCAATTTCGGCGCATCGACGGTATGCCCAGGTTCGACATCGTAAATATCATCGCTCTGCACTACCGCCCGCGACTTTTCGACAAACTCGTCGGTGGTCCGCTGCAAGGCTTCGACTTCTTCCGCATTCAATACGCCGTCGACACCCAAATAACCTTTCTCGCGGTAAGTATCGATCTGTTCTTGAGTCAGCATATTTATTTCTCCGTTATTTTAACTTTAAAATTTCGACCTGTTCTTCAGGCAATGCGCGACAAATATCATCGCTAAAATGTAGATGCTGGCCGCCCCAATCCGGCATATATCCTACGCTGTAACAATAATATAGGCTCCTGCGCGGGCGACCGGAAGTATTGACCAATGACCCGTGTGTCAGTGCCTCTGTAAATATAATCGCGTCCCCTGCTTCCGCCTCAACGCCCTTTAATGCTGGGTTTTCGTCTGGATGATTTCCCCAAGGACGGGGAAAGTTGCTCTTGTGCGCCCCGGGCACCACGGCAAAACAACCGTCTTCTTCCGCACAATCCAAAAGCGGAAAAACCGCCTTGGTCAAGGTCGAGACCATCTGGCCATTACGACAGTGATATTGGCACTTGGAAATGATCGGCGTCCCATGCATATGCAAACCGGTAAAACCACCGCCCCAGCGATAGATAGTATAGGTGTGGTTGAGCCGATAAGGGCCACCCGTAACTTCGGCAATAACATCCAAGACCTCGGGAATGTCGATCAATGCGCGGAAAATTTCGTCGCCCTCAAGAATATTTGAGATATACAGATTTTTTTCTGTGCGCAGATCTCCCAGACGAAGTGGCGGCGGATAAGCGCCCTCATCCATCGTCTCAAAACGATCCAACACCTTATTGCAAGCGCGCACTACTTCGTCCGCTACCACATTTTTGAGCGTGATATAGCCCTGCAAGTCGAAAGTATATTTCTGCACAGCATCCATATTCGTTTCCTCCAATGCCTTTCATTCTGGGCCTGCGATCGATAAACCCGATGGGGCCTATCTAAGATAGCAATACCGCACCAGCATTATCGGGATAACGCAGATGTACACCGCCCTTGGGGCGATCGATCCGCACGGTGCTGGATTGGAGTAACACATCGACCTTTTCCCAAAAAGAGCTTACGTCCTTGACCTTGCCGGATAGAGCAAGTTGGTGCGGTCGGCAGCAACCTCAATATTCTCCATTGCGGCAATACGCTCTTCGCATTTCGCATCGTCGAAGCGCACCCCACCGCGCCGCAACAGAGGCATCATCTGCCCGTGCGCGAAGGGCGTCGCCTGATCGAAGCCCCACTTGCCGTCCACCGCGTGCTCGACTAGCCAGCAGAACGCCCGGCGAATGCTGCGCCCTTCCGCGTCTTTGTGCGCCCATAAGTCGATATCGACCCGCCCCCCCAAATCCGCCAAATCGAATAAAGCCGTTAGATTCATCAAGCAGTAGTCGAGCGAACGCGTGCGGACCAACTCCAAGGGTTGACGGCCATCGGCCTCGATCTGCGCCGCAAGCCGCCGAGGGAAGCTGTGCGTGCAAATTTCGTTTGCCACTTCGTCGCGGCCGGCAAAAAGGGCCAGGCTCGCCACTTGCACATCGTACCAAGTGCCGTGGTGGTTATTCTGTGCGGCCTCTTCCCGGCCGTGGTCGCTGGTCAGCAACCAGTCCAAATAGGCGCCGAACCAAGCTTGCAAACCGCTCTGGTCATCCTCGTTCCATGCGGAGGAAGCACCTAAAAGCCCGACCATCTCGACCAGCCAACTGAAGCCGTGGGTATCGATAATACCGGTCCCCTGCCCCGTGCAGCGACTGGGGATCGCCTGACCATATTCGAGGTGGGGGTTCATCGCCGTGGGCTCGTCGAGGAACCACGTGCGCAATAGCAAACTGGCGTGCTCCGCGAAATGTTCGAGATCGCTGAAGAAATAAGCCGGGGCCAACGAGCTCAAGGCCGAACACATCGACCCCAACCGGCCGCGATCATAGACTTCAGCCTCGGGATTGACCTCCCCGTCGCGCCACACGTAGGTCCCGCATTGTTCCCCTTCTGCTTCCGGCCACCAATACGGAGCCTGGCTCATATAGTCGCGCGGGTCTCCCGAGGGAGGTAAGGCCTCCTTGTCGACCACACTGACCGGAGCTGCGTATAGCGCCTGATCCGCCTCCTGCAGCAGTCTTTCGTCGGCGGCTTGCAAAGCCTCGTCCCCATCGTAAATCGCACTGCGCGTGGCGAGCAGCACCTCCGGATCGAGCAAAAATACGCGCGGTATCTCCTCCATCCTCAGAACCTGAGCAACAGAAAACAGAGCGCCATGATCACCGTCGGCAATAGTGCCGCCTTAAAAAGGCCGGCAGGTGAAACACCGTGCGAAAAATAGCGCTTGAGTATCGACTGCCCCGCCGGATTCGGCGCGTTGGCGATGACGGTCAGACCGCCACCGGTCACCGCACCTGCGACCACCGCGTATTTCAACTCGTCGGTGAATCCTGGAACCAGCGTGCTCAAATACGTGATTGCCGCGTTGTCATTGATGGCAGTCAGTCCCGTCGCGCCCAACATCAGCGGCAACTCACCCAAAGACCCCAGGACTGGTGCGATCCACCAACCCTGCACCCCTCCGTGCATCACCAAACCTGCAAGGAAGAAACCGACCAGCAGAGACGGCTTGAGATCGATGCGGTTCTGAAAGTGGACCGTCGACTGTGCGAAACCGAGGAAAAATAGAAACCCGCCGACAAAAAGCGCCGGATAGTGCGCATTGACCACCGTCCAGGCCATAAACAAGACATGCGCCAACATCATCCAGCCCGGCACAAAACCCTCGCGCTGATCCCAGTTGGGGTCACGATACGGAGGGCGCTGCTTCGCTGGCAATAGTCCGGGCAGCGTCTTGCGTACCTGGGCAAGGCGGATCTCCTCGAAACGCTGGTCAAACGCCTCCTCTAATAGTTCGAGATTGACAGTCTCCTTGTCGACATTCTTCATGATCCGCTCTCTGATCCGCGCCTTGATCTCGACGCACTTGCTTTCCAGCGAGGCGTTGAAATTCAATTCCTTGTCAATCACGACTTCGAGATCGTCGAATTCTGCCTCCAACTCTTCGCGTTTGGCATAGCGTCCCTGCAGCTCGCGCTTCATCCGCACTAACGCATATTTCGTCTGCAATTCGTCCAACTCGCCACGGAAGAGATAGAAATACAGGCCATTAGCCAAACAGATACCTATGACAGCCTTCCAGCCAAACGAAGTCAACATATGCATCAAATCCCAATTCCACGGCCCGACCACCATCAAGACCGGCGGAGCCGCGAAGTGGGTCAGGGTGCCGCCGACCGAAATATTGACGAAGAGCAAACCGAGCGTGGCGTATTTGAATTTATTGCTCGGCCCGAGGTCGTAAAATTTCTCGCCCAGCAACAAGGCCGAAATCGTCATCGCCGCGGGTTCGGTGATAAACGAGCCGAGGATCGGCCCGAACGTCAGGATCGTTAACCACCAAGCGACCAGCATACCACCAAAGACATTGGCGATCTTCCACATAATGAGTTCGGCGGCCTTGAGGATCGGCCGGGTCGCCGCCAGGGTCATGATCACACCGACGAACATCGGCTCGGTATAGTTGACCTTATGGCTGAGGTAGAACACCGCCGTGGGCCAATCGTAAAAGGCCACTATCGCCCCGACCAGTGCGATAGCCCAGATGCCAAACACCGCTTCGACCTCGCCGAGAAAATGAAAGACCCCGGCACCGAAGTGTACCGAACCCTTTATTTTTTCGCCGCGCTCTACTTGCTCGTGGTGTTCGTGCTCCCACTTATGAGAAATCTCCAGAAACTTACTGGTCAGGAAAGTGTGGATGATCGCAAGAATAAAAATCAAGGTCGCCGCCAGGTTAAAGGGCGCAACCTTGGCCCGGTGGGACAACATATCGCCGATGCCGTCTAGATGGTCGTCGGCATAACTGGCGAGACTCGGGGGGAACTCGGGATCGCCCCTATGGCCCCCACCGCCTCCGCCCGCCAAAGCCGATCCCGATTGCATCAGGATCAAAGCCAGTGCTAAAAATAGCACTTTTCTCATGAGGCCCCCTTCGTAGATTGCGTACATATGACACACTCTCCATGTTTATCGTCGCAATAGCTTGTGGTACGTTTTTCCTTGCAACGCATTACAGAATTTCACAGATTGTATTGACTAAATTTAACTGAAATTATAGGCAATATATTGCAAACGTCATCATTGATACGGACGCTCAGTCTCTTTATCTTGCTGTTTTTAACTTGGCTGGTCTGGTCTGGCTTCTATACAAGTCTGCTTTTGGGCTTGGGCGGTCTCTCGTGCCTATTCGTCGTCTTGCTTTCTCGCCGCATGGACATTATCGACCCCGAGGGGCACCCGAACCACTTGGTCTTCGGTCTACTGACTTATATCCCGTGGCTTGCTTGGGAAACGATCAAGGCCAATATCGACATATCCTGGCGGATCATTCAGCCCGGCTTACCCATTGCCCCTCGAGTAATCCGGATTAAAACAAGCCAAAAAACCCATTTGGGACAAGTAATTTACGCAAACTCCATCACGCTTACTCCCGGCACGGTTTCGGTCGAAGTCGAAGACGGTGAAATCACCGTGCACGCCTTGACCAATGAAGCCGCCGACGAGATACTCGAAGGATCTATGGATCGCAGGGTAACCCGGCTGGAAGGCGAGCGATAATGTTTATCGCCGCCATGCTCGGCGTGTTGGCCACCATGCTCTTGGCCTTGGTCCGCGCCTTAAAAGGCCCCACGGTCTACGACCGCGTGCTCGCCGTCAATATGTTCGGGACCAAGACCGTGCTGCTGCTCGCCGTCATCGGCTTCCTAACCGGCCGGCCCGATTTTCTCGACCTAAGCTTAGTATATGTACTGATTAATTTCATCGGCACCATCGCCATCCTAAAATTCGTCGAATTCGGCAGCCAGGCCTCCAACAAAGAGGAGGCTCGGGCCTGATGGACACCTTAATCCACCTCGCCAGTTGGCTGTGCCTACTGCTCGGCTGTTGCTTCTGCCTGATCGGCGGGGTGGGCCTCTTGCGTCTACCCGACTTCTACAGCCGCATACACGGCGGCGGGGTTACTGACACCCTCGGCGCCGGGCTAGTTATTAGCGGACTGATGTTACAAGGTGGCCTCTCCCTAACCACCGCCAAGTTAGCTATGATCTTGCTCTTTTTATTGCTCACCAGCCCGGTGGCCACCCACGCCATCGCCCGTGCAGCCCAACACAGCGGCCTAAAACCCCAGGTGACTGACGCCGCCGCATGAGCGACTTCATCGCCGACATCGCGCTACAGATCAACCTCGTCGATATTGTGCTACTGGCCTTTCTCGTCGTCGTCGCCGGCGCCGTCATCCAGGTGCGTGACCTCTTTGAAGCCGTAGTACTACTAGGCATATTCAGCCTGCTTTCGGCCTGTATATTTACCACCCTTGACGCTGTTGACGTCGCCTTTACCGAAGCGGCCGTCGGCGCCGGCATCTCGACAGTGCTCTTTTTGGCAACCCTCACCTTGACCGCACGCGAGGAAAAGGCACAATATCGCCACTCTTGGAGTGGATTTATTGTTTGCACGCTCACTGGCGGAGCCCTGATCTACGGCACACTGGACATGCCGCATTTCGGCGAGCTCAATGCCCCAATCCACCGACACGTCGCCCCACGCTATATCGTCGAATCCCCCGAGGAGATTGGCGTGCCCAATATGGTCACCTCTGTCTTAGCCAGCTATCGCGGCTACGATACCCTGGGTGAGACCACCGTAATCTTCACCGCCGGCCTGACCGTTCTGTTGCTCCTGCGCCGTGACCGGCGCTCTCGCGACCGCAGTACGTCACCACCCACTATTGAGACAACCGACCGCCGCGGCAGCCACACAATGCGCCACGCGATGGTCCTGCGCGTCATGTCTAAACTCTTTATTCCGCTGATTCTGCTCTTCGCCCTCTACGTACAGTTTCACGGCGATTTTGGCCCCGGCGGCGGTTTCCAGGCCGGCGTCATATTCGCCGCCGCCTTTGTCCTCTACGCGCTGATCCACGGTATAGAAGCTGCACAACGGGTCGCACCGACGGCCCGAGTTCAGGTCTTTGTCGCCCTCGGCCTATTATTGTTTATAGGCACCGGCCTAGCCAGCCTCTTTGCCGGCGGCAACTTTCTCGAGTATAAAGTGCTCGCCCATCAAGCGAGCCATGGCGAGCATCTCGGCATTCTTTTTATCGAATTAGGGGTCGGCATCACGGTTGCCGCGGTAATAATCAACACCTTCTTCTTTTTCGCCGGCAGGGGGCGCACATGAGCCAAATTCTGGGCCTCTACAATTATTGGGTCGTCGTCTTGTTGATGATGGCGGGCTTTTACAATGTTATCGCCCGCGGCAACCTGATCAAAAAACTCATCGGCCTCAATATCTTCCAGACCTCGGTCTTTCTGCTCTATATCAGTATGGGCAAAGTCGAAGGAGGCACCGCGCCGATCGTCGCCGAAGGCGTCGCGACCTATTCAAATCCGCTGCCGCACGTCCTGATCCTCACCGCCATCGTCGTCGGCATCGCCACGACCTCCGTCGGTCTAAGCCTGGTGATACGCATTCGCGAGGCCTACGACACCATTGAGGAAGACGAGATTCAACAACTGGACGAGGGGCCGTGATCGCCGCACACTTACCCATTTTGCAGATCATCCTACCGCTATTAGCCGCCCCCATCTGTGTGTTGATCCGCCCACAGAAATTGGTCTGGCCCTTTGTGCTGATAGTGAGTTGGGCGACATTGGGCTTGGCCGCGATGATGCTCAATCAGGTGCTGTTATCCGGGCCGATTTCCTACGCATTAGGCGGCTGGGAAGCCCCTTGGGGTATCGAGTACCGTGTGGATCTGCTCAACGCCTTTGTAATCTTCCTCGTCGCCCTGATCGGTGCCGTGGTCTTGATATACGCACCAGAGAGTGTAAAACGCGAAATCGACGACGACCGCCGGTCCTATTTTTACGCCGCCTTCCTACTCTGCCTTACCGGCCTGTTGGGCATCTGCGTTACTGGCGACGCCTTTAACGTCTTCGTATTCCTGGAGATTTCTTCGCTGTCCACCTATGGCCTAATCAGCCTCGGGCGGGACCGCCGCGCGCTCACCGCCGCCTACAACTACCTGATCCTGGGCACGATCGGCGCGACCTTTATCCTCATCGGCATCGGTCTGATGTACATGATGACCGGCACCCTCAATATGGCCGACCTCGCCAGCCGGCTGCAGGGGGTAAATCACACCCGCACCATACAGGTCGCCTTCGCCTTTCTAAGCGTCGGCCTGACGCTCAAATTGGCGCTTTTCCCCCTACATATCTGGTTGCCCAACGCCTATACCTACGCACCATCAGTCGTCACCGCCTTTGTTGCCGCCACCGCCACCAAAGTTTCGGTCTACGTTTTTCTGCGCTTTGTCTTCACTATTTTTGGTGCCGACTTCGCCTTCGGTACTATGCATATCGACTACCTGCTCTTGCCATTGGCCATAGCCGGGATATTTGTCGCTTCTGCAGTAGCCATCTACCAGAGTAATCTAAAAAAACTGCTGGCCTACTCCAGCGTAGCGCAGATCGGCTACATAATGCTCGGCATCAGCTTCGGCTCAATCACCGGGCTCACTGCGGGCATCGTGCACCTTTTCAACCACGCGCTGATGAAGGGGGCCCTGTTCCTCGCCGTCGGCAGCATTTTCTTGCGCGTCAATTCAGTGCAACTCGACGATCTTAGCGGCCTTGGCAAACGCATGCCCGTGACCTCATTCGCCTTAGTTCTCGGTGGCTTGGGACTCATCGGAGTACCGCTTACCGTCGGTTTCATCAGCAAGTGGTATTTACTCTTGGCCGCGATCGAAGCAGGTTGGTGGCCGGTCGCCGTACTCGTCCTCATCAGTTCTTTGCTGGCCCTAGTCTATATCTGGCGCTTTGTCGAAACCGCCTACTTTCGGCCCGTTCCCGACGATGCCCCCCCCGTCTCTGAGGCCCCTCTATTGATGCAGATTCCGATGTGGCTGCTCATCGCCCTGGCGATCGGTTTGGGCGTACAGACCTCGTCGACCATCGGTACAGCGCAACGCGCAGCGCTGTGGCTCTTGTCAGGTGCTCCATGAGCCCTACCACAGCGATCATCGCCGCTTGCCTTTTGCCCCTGTGCGGTGCGCCGCTAATCGCCCTTTTGGGTCGCCGCGAAAATCTGCGCGACGCGGTGACCGTACTCATCGCCGTTGCCACTTTCGTCACCGTCTGCACTTTGGCCCCCGCCGTAACCGCCGGCGCACGCCCTTCCGTGCACCTGATAGAGATCTTTCCCGACCTGGCTCTGGTCTTCCAGGTCGAACCACTCGGCATGCTTTTCGCGCTGGTCGCTTCCGGCCTGTGGATCGCGACCTCCATTTACGCCTTCGGCTATATGCGCGGCCACCATGAAGAAAACCAAACCCGCTTCTTCTTCTTTTTTGCCGTGGCCATCTCCGCGGCGTTGGGCGCCGCATTCTCCGGCAATATGCTCACGCTCTTTTTCTGCTACGAGGTGCTAACTCTCTCGACTTATCCGCTCGTCACCCACCACCGCAACGACGAGGCCAAAGCCGCCGGCCGCATCTATATGGGCATCCTGCTTTCGACCTCCATCGGTTTTCTGCTCTTAGCCATGATCGCCACCTACCACATCGCCGGAACGCTTGCTTTTATCCCCGGAGGTATCCTCACCGGCAGGGCTTCCGAGTGGATTATCGGTGTCCTGCTCTTGCTCTACGCGTTCGGCACAGGCAAGGCCGCATTAATGCCCTTCCACCGCTGGCTGCCTTCGGCCATGGTCGCCCCCACCCCGGTCAGCGCCCTGTTACACGCCGTCGCGGTAGTCAAGACCGGTGTTTTCACCATCGTGAAAATCATCGTCTACATCTTCGGTATTGATTTGCTCGCCGAGACTGGCGCCGGGACCTATCTGACCTACGTAGCCTGCATCACCATCCTCGCCGGCTCGCTAATCGCCATGACAAAGGACAATCTCAAGGCGCGCCTGGCCTACTCCACTATCAGCCAACTCTCCTATATCGTACTCGGCGCCGCGCTTGCCAATAACTGGGGCGTAATCGGCGCCAGTATGCATATCGCCATGCACGCCTTTGGCAAAATCACCCTCTTCTTCTGCGCCGGAGCCATTATGGTCGCCCTGCACAAAACTGAAATCAGCGATATGAAGGGCATTGGCCGGCAAATGCCCTTAACGATGGGCGCTTTCCTTATCGCGTCACTAAGTATCATCGGCCTGCCCCCACTGGGCGGCGCTTGGAGCAAATGGTATCTGGTTTTAGCCGGTCTGGAAGCAGAACACTATATCGCCGTCGGCACCTTAGTGCTGAGTTCACTGCTCAATATCGCCTATTTGATGCCGGTCGCCGTCAACGCCTTTTTCTATCCAGCGCCAGAAGGATCCCACGGCCGGCAAGAAGCCCCCCTCGCCTGCGTCCTACCATTACTCTTTACCGCACTGGGCAGTCTTATCCTCTTCTTCTACCCCGGCCCCCTGTTCGATCTCTGCCGTCAGATCGGAGGATAATACCATGGCCGAAACCAAAAAGCAAAAACACTTCTTTGACGAGGACCGCCAGGTACACCGTCTGATCTGGGCGTTCTTTGTCCTATGCGCTTTAATCGTAGGGTTGGACCTCATCTTTCGCCGGCATTTGAGCTTTGAAGAAGGCATCCTACCTGCTGAAGGCTGGTTCGGCTTTTACGCGATATACGGCTTTGTCGCGTGCGTGCTCCTAGTACTCGCCGCCACACAGATGCGTAAGCTGCTCATGCGCGGGGAGGGCTACTATGACGAGTAGTCTGCACCCAGCCTTTTTCCTGCTCTTCGGCGGCTTGCTTTTACCACTGCTCCCCTTGCAAGCACGCCGAATCGCATTAGTTCTCTTGCCCCTTATTGGCCTCTACAATCTCATCGGCTACGAGGTCGGCGCCTCACAGATCTATGCCTTCGCCGGTTACGACCTGCATATCTTGCACGTCGACAAGCTCAGCTTGCTCTTCGGCTATCTCTTTCATATCGCCGCTTTCCTCGCCGGACTATACTCTTTACACCTCAAAGACCGCCTGCAGCACATGACCGGCTTTATGTATGGCGGAGCTGCTGTGGGCGCAGTCTTTGCCGGCGATTTACTTACGCTCTTTATCTTCTGGGAATTACTCGCGATTACCTCGGTCTTCCAGATTTGGGCCCGCGGGGGCACGAAAGCCATAAACACCGGCACACGATACTTACTGATCCACATCAGTTCCGGCCTGCTGCTGCTTGTCGGCACCGCCCTACACTATCAACAGACCGGTTCCCTCGCATTAAACCACCTAGGCATCGAAACCTGGGCAACGCGATTGATCTTTCTCGGCGTCGGTGTCAAATGCGCCTTCCCACTATTGCACACCTGGCTCGTCGACGCCTATCCGGAAGCCACCCCAACCGGTACTGTTTTCTTGAGCGCCTTCACCACCAAAACGGCGGTCTACGTGCTCGCCCGCTGCTTCGCCGGCACCGAATACCTCATCTACATCGGTGGGGCCATGGCGATGTTCCCGATCTTCTATGCGGTCATCGAAAACGACCTGCGCAAAGTACTAGGCTATAGCATGATCAACCAGATCGGCTTTATGGTCGTGGGCGTTGGCCTCGGGCCGGGCATGGGCGTCAACGGGGCAGTAGCCCACGCCTTCAACGACGTAATCTTCAAGGGACTGCTCTTTATGTCGATGGGAGCAGTGCTCTACCGCACCGGCAAGATCAACGGCTCCGATCTCGGCGGCCTCTATAAATCAATGCCTTGGACTTGCAGTTTCTGTATTGTTGGCGCCTCATCGATCTCGGCTTTCCCGCTCTTTAGCGGTTTTATCAGCAAGTCGATGATCATGCAGGCCGCAGCCAACGAAGGCCATCTCGCAATATGGCTGATGCTGCTCTTCGCCTCTGCTGGCGTATTTCACCACGCCGGCATCAAAATTCCCTTCTTTGCCTTTTTCTCATACGATTCGGGCATTCGCTGCGAGGAGGCGCCGCGCAATATGCTGTGGGCAATGGGCATTGGCGCGACCTTGTGTATCGCGATCGGCTCTTTCCCACAATATCTCTATGGGCTATTGCCCTATCCGGTCGATTACGAGCCCTACACTACTACCCATGTTGTCCTGCAACTGCAATTGTTATTCTTCTCAGCCCTGGCCTTTGTCATACTCAAGCTCACCAACCTCTACCCACCAGAATTGCGCTCGCTCAATATTGATGTGGACTGGAGCCACCGGAAGCTGTTACCGAGCGCGGCAAGGCTATTCATGCAAATTGCAACCCCTCTGCGCGATGGATTCATCAACGGAGGAAAGCGACTGATATTTGCCTTAGTCGAACAGGTGCGGCAACACCACGGGCCGACTGGCATCTTTGCTCGAACATGGCTTACCAGCAGTAGTGTTTTAGTAGTAACAATCTTTCTTGCCTTATATCTGTTTTTGTATTTTCAATAAAAAATAAACACTTAGATAACAATACTTTGAAATCGAATGAGTATTATTTTACTTTTATCTATTTTAAAACAAATAAGCGAGTTTTGATATAAAGAATGGGCTATACTACACTGAAATACTGCGCAGCGACTGCAAAACACAGCGCGACAAAAATCAATCCGTGGTTGATCTATCCTTTCGCGACCAACCGCGGGATATCTTTGCGCCCTACCTCAACCCACCTCGATATCCTCCGGCTAGCGTCCAAGACCTGCAATCCAGCCAAATAAGCGCCCCGCGCAATAAAGCTATAACAGCGACTATCCTGAATCGGCGCAGACCGCGCGACTTGCCCTGTCGCCGCGAACTCCCCAGCCTCGTAGCCGGTTTCTTCCCGCAATTCCCTGCGTGCGCAACCTGCGGGCCCCCACCGTGGTCGATTACCCTGCCGGGAATCTCCAACCCCACTTCACCTATGCCGTGCCTGTATTGGCGGATCATCACGATTCGCCCCGCGACCGTCAACGGCACTACGTTGATCCAATCCTCTATTTCCAACACGATAAGGTCGTTCCCGTGCGCGACGAACTGGAACGATCTTGACGGACCCGCATAATGCGAGAATCGGCCAGAAGTTCGTCCCGTATTTTTTTTAATGCTCAACCCAAATTAATCAAACGCCTAAAGCCCCAAGGCTTCGGTGATCGCCGCGGCAATCACCGGCGGCGCAGGAGATATATCAACGCTCAACGCATCGCGCGGCTGTTCAAGCGCCTCAAACTGGCTATCGAGCAAGCTTGCCGGCATATAGTGATCCACCCGCATTTCAAGCCTATGGGCGATAAGGGCCTTCTGTCCATTCAAATGGACTACGCGCACGTCCTCCCGCCCGCCAACTAGTATATCGCGATAACTTTGCTTGAGTGCCGAGCAACCGAGAATAGCACCGCCGTCCGCCTCGATCCATGTACCAATCTCGGCAGCGAGGATATGCAACCACGGCCAGCGATCCTCATCGGTAAGCGGCGTTCCATTGGACATCTTTTGTACATTGTTGTCCGGGTGAAAATTATCCGCGTCGTAATAAGACCAGCCAAGCCCCTTCGCCAGTTCTTCACCGACCGTCGTCTTGCCGCTACCCGTCACCCCCATCAGTATAATCACCATACGTCTGCCCCAACCGTCCTTTCGCGTTATTATTTTAATTGTCAGAACATACATTCACTCCAAACTCGCAACAAGACTCTATTCCACATCCCGCCGCCAGCCGTTTATATGCAGCTCATGTAAATAAACAAACGCCGTCACATACAAACAAAATGGCCCCGGGTTTCCCCGGGGCCAGAATGCACAAACCATTCCATTTAGCCCAAGCTGCTCACATCCATCCAAGCACCCTGCTCGCTCGAAGCATAACAGGCTTCGACAATAGCAACCGCGTCGGCGGCACATTGCAGGTCTTCAGCCAACTCATCAGCAGGAACCTCACCTCTGATCGCCCGCAATAACCTTTCGACACGTGTGGGTTTTTCCTCTGCCTTAACCACCGCGACGGGATCCTGCCCTGGAACGCCGATGACATAACCCAACTCCTGATGATTGTAAATCGTCCCTTCGCTGCCCGTCACTTCCAAACCGCTGTCACCGCCGGTCTGCACCCAAGAGGCCTCTACTACCCCCAACGCACCACTCTTAAAGCGAAATAGCGCCGTGCCATTATCGTCAACGCCTGGATAAATTCCCGCTGCATTGCCGATCGTCGCGCAGACCTTCTCCACCGGCCCGATAAAAGTACGCATCAGGTGCACCGCATGCGCGCCCATATCCATAAAAGCGCCGCCGCCCGATAGCTCCTGATCGTGAAACCAAGCCAAATCCGCCGAGTCAAACCACCGCCCGTAGGCCGCATGGTGCGCATTGCGGAAGCGCGCGTGCGTGATCTTGCCCAACGTACCGTCATCAATGACCTTCTTGATTCCCTGCATCACATCCGTAAAGGGCTGAAAATAGCCCATATGCACGATCGTCCCGTGTTCGCGCACCAGTTCAATAGCCCGTTTGGCGTCAGTCGCACTCGTCGTAAAGGGCTTCTCGCAAAACACGGGTTTACCCGTAGGGATCGCCGCTTCAAAAAGCGGTAGATGGCGCGTATTCTCCGCGCAGATGATAAAACCATCCACTTCATCTCGGCCGATCACCGCCGCCAAGTCCGCAGAGAATTCACCACCGTGCTCATCGGCATAGCGCTTACCGCGATCCGGCATATCGTCCCACAAGGCGAGTAACTGACAATCGTCCCGGCGGGAAATCTCCTCCAAGAAGCCACTCGTATGGATATGCGCAGCTGACAATAAAGCAATATTCTTCAAATTCCACTCCTCGATTAGGGGCTGCCAAAAATCGGCAAATATAGAGGGGAGACTTCCTATTGTCCAGCCGTCCGGTAGACCTCAAGTGGGCGCAGAAGCGAATTGGGGAAATTATCGCGCATAAACATATCCATACAAAAGCCCGACGGGATCAATCCCACCAGGCACATAAAAAAGTCTCGAGCTGTAGCTCAGATACCCCAACAAAGTAACCTTTGTCAAGGCCGAGCACCTCAGATTAGTTCGACGCCAAAACCGCACTCTGTTTGAGTGGCAATTCCAATATCATGCAGGCCCCGCGATCGCCCTTCACAACCAGCACACGGCCATCGTGATCGCGTGCAAATACCAGCACACACACTCAAGCCTGCAACCATCCCCTAAACTAGAGGCATGTCATCGTAGAGTTCTCCCGCTTACATTAAGCCCATAAGGAGAAGAACGGATGAAGAAAACACGCTACAGCGAAAGCCAAATCATCAAGGTTTCGAAAGAGGTGGAAGGCGGCCGCACCGTCAAAGCGGTCTGCCGGGAATACGGGGTTGCCGAAGCGACGCATTATACCTGTAAAAGTAAATACGGTGGCATGGAAGCCTCCGATATTAAACGTCTCTAAAGAGTTCGAGGACGAAAACCGGCGGTTTAAACAGATGTATGCCGATCTTAGCCTGGATCAAGAAATTCTGAAGGACATTGTTGAAAAAAAGCTGTAAAGCCTGGAATTACCACGGGAATTAGTCGACTACGCAAAGACTGGGTATCCGATTAGTCTTCGAAGAGCCTGTCGTGTTGTTGGCATCGGTGATTCGGTCTATCGATATCAACCTAAGACAGCACGAGACGGTGTGGTCATTGCCGATTTGCAGCAAGCGATCGAAAAATATCCAGCATATGGCTTTGGCAAGTTATTCAAGATCCTTTGTCGATGGGGCCATCGATGGAATCACAAACGCGTCCACCGGATCTATTGTCGGTTGAATTTAAATAAGCGACGCCGTGGCAAGAAGCGACTGCCCAATCGGTGTCCGATCCAGCTGGTCGGTCCGGATACGATTAATCGTTGCTGGTCGATCGATTTTATGTGTGATAGCTTGTTTTGCGGACGTCGTTTTCGAACGCTCAACATCGTCGATGACTTTGATCGAGAAGCCCTGGCGATAGAAATTGATGTGGGTTTGTCCGCCAGACGGGTCAAACGCGTCTTGGATCGAGTCGTGACTTGGCACGGCTATCCGAGCAAGCTACGAATGGACAATGGCCCCGAATTTATCTCAACTACTTTGGCCGACTGGGCCGAAGATGTAAAACGATCAGACCGCAACAACGAGCTTTCACTCACCGCCTAACACTCGCTTCTCAAACATACGCATCAAGCGATCTACATCAACCTTGATCGCGCAATCTACCGGGTAACCCTGAAGTTCTTCTTCATCGCTAAACGGGCGACGGTCGACTACGACCTGCCCAGCCGTCAACTCACCCGTCGTTTCCACGTCGAGCACCAGTGTCTCCATCCCGCACAGCGACGAATCAATCCCGATAGCAACGGCAGCCGGATCGTGCAAATACACACCAGCGTAATTATAGTGCTCTTGCTCAAAGGCGATGACGGTCCGCGTCGACTCCCGTATAAAACGGGCGATGGCATCATCGCGTCCCGCTAGCCGCGCCTCGATCGTCTCGGCTGCCAAACCGAGTTGATGTGTCACGTCCAGCGGGATAAGCGACATATTGGTCTCGACCTTAATCAACTGATGAAAAGCGTGCGGATCTGCGAAACTGTTGAACTCGCTGACTGGGGTGATATTGCCCACTGCGGCCAGCGCGCCCCCCATAACCAGCACGCGACGGGCTTGGTCGAGGATACCGGGCTGTTCCTTTTCTACTAGGGCCAAGTTAGTCAGCGGCCCAGTGGCGATAACGATCACCTCGCCAGGGCGAGCCTGGATGCCTTCGATGAGAAAGTCTAGCGCATTGCCCGCCGGCAGCATCTCCGGGTCCGGCAAGACCGCATCGCCCAATCCACTCTCGCCGTGCACCGCCTCGGCATGCACAAGCTTGCGGATCAGCGGCTCTCCAGCACCAACATAGACAGAGATCTCATCGCGGCCCATCAATTCCAAGACCTGTAGGGCGTTGCGCGTGGCTTGATTTAGCGGCACATTGCCAAATACCGTCGATATCCCCAATAGCTCGACTTCGGGAGACTGCAGAGCCAACATAATGGCCAGCGCATCATCCACCCCCATATCAACGTCGAGAATAATCGGTTGCATCAAATACTCCTTTAGCTAGTCTTCAGCGCGGTCCTGCGCAATATAACCCACGCGCTGCCTGGCGTTTTCTATGTCGACCCAACGGCGCCGATTGTCTGACATCCCATAAAAAATATCGAATCGGACATCATCGTCTGCGTCTATGCAGCACTTTATCAGCTCGGCGATATCGCGTTGGCTGCACCATATATCGCCCCTCCCATTGCGCGCCTCGTCTTCTCCGGTGACCCACCCAATGCGAATGCACAAACACGACATATCGTGGCTGTGAGCATAGACGCGAGCCAGTGACTCGCCCCACACCTTGCTCGCAGCGTAAAGGTTACGCGGTTGCGCCGGAGTCGCTGGGCTAACTTTGACGATATCTTCAAACACCGAATCCGCCACCCCTTCGACCAAGCTCCGATAGGGCTCTTCTTCGGTGTCGCCATGCGACACTTGGATCGTACTCGCCGAGATAACCCGACTCACTCTGGCTTCGCGACAAGCCTCGTATGTATTGTAGGCACCTATAAGGTTATTATCTCGCAGACTCTCCCAACCCCGACCGGCGGGATCAGCGGCCATGTGCACCACCGCGTCCATGCCGGCGACGGCTCGCCGTACGCCCTCTATATCGGCAATATCGCACACCGAGAACCGCTCTTCGGGCAGATCAATGGTGCGTTGGTCAAGAATCCGCTCGGAAAGCGTCCGACGGCGACCAAGGCCATAGAGCGTATAGCGGTCCGGCCACTGGCTCAAATACAAATAGGCGGCGCTGCCGACAAGACCTGAAACTCCAGTAATCAGCACCTTTTTAGGCGACATATTTATACCTTTCCGGGATATATGCAAAAAATGGGCAAAATAAGTAAGCAGAATACTTATCGACCACCACCGCGATCGAGTGTTTCTGGTACTAAGCCGCCGAGAATCGTCGCCCCAAAGAGCCCAATACCAGCGACAATCAGCGGCGCGGTGGCCAAACCGGCCAGATCTGCAATATGCCCGACGACTAATGGGCCTCCGGCATTGCCGAAATCACCGACAAAACGCCACATCCCTAAGAATTCGCCCCGAGATTCAACCGGTGCCAAATCAGCCCCCAAGGTCATCATCGTCCCCGAACCCAAACCATTGCCCAAACCTATCAGCAGTGACACCCACAACAACAAGGAGAAATCACCAGCCAAGGGGACTAAAGCCATACCTAATGACTGGATGATAAAACTAGGCACATAGGCGTATTTGCGCCCCCAGCGATCCATAATCACCCCAGCCGGATAAAACATCAACATATCGATGGCCGATGACAGGCTGATAATCAACCCCACCTCGTGCAAGGCCAAACCCAAGACCTCGGCCGCATAGAGCGGGATGATCGCATGGCGGGCGGTGCGGATTAACTGGGCGCAAAGTTGCCCCGAGCCAGCAGTCAATAATGGCCGGTAATGCGCCCTCAACACCGTGCCCAGTCGACTACTAGTCTGCCTATTGCCCCTGTCTTTCTCCTCGTCCTTAACCCAAAGCAAGACCACGATAATGCACAATAACCCCAAACCCGCAAAGACCAAAAACGGCATGCGCAAACCGAATGTAGCTCCGACAACCCCCCCTAACGCCGGCCCAACAAAAGTCCCGACTCGCCCTAATCCGCCGAGTATTGCGATCGAGCGCCCTCGTTGACCCGTCTGAATCAAGTCTGCAATGTATGCATGCCGGGAAATCGTCCACAGTGCACTCCCCACCCCCGAAAGAAAGCGCCACGCCAAAACTTCGGGCAAGTCCTGGGCCCAAAACAGGGCCAATACACCGCCGATATTTAACGAAATCCCGAGCAACATGATCCGCTGGTGTCCCAGCCGACGCACCAAGACACCCGCCGGCACATCAAAGAGCAACGTCCCCAAACCTTGCGCGGCCAAAACCCAGCCGACTAGCCCGTATGAGACTTCGAAGGATAGGGCATATACTGGCAGGATAGGGATAATCAGGCCACTGCAACAGGCCATAATTAGCGTCGGTAAATACACCGTACGCACCAAGTGTCCAGCCGCACTGCAAGAGGCTGACAGAAAGGATCCTTTCGCTCGAGGGTGGGGTAAACAGTCAAAATAGGTCAAGTGACAAATACCAGCAATGGAGCATTGACTCTTGATAGTTTAATTTTACATAAGTATAATATTATTATGTATCTTACGTGTTTCCCAGGCCAATCTTCGACTCCTCGCTCCCGACGACGATCCCACATAGTGAAAGACAAAGTCCTGCATTCTCTACGCGACGCCATCTCCGCATCCGACAGCCTCAAGGCACAGCAACCCATCACATAGTATTTGCGAAGCATTGCCAATCCCTGCCCTATTGCTAGACGACACCGGTACGGTGATTGATGCCAATGAGGCTTTTGTCGAATTCGGACGCCAGACCAAACCACACGAAACCGACAGCAACCCCATCGGCCTTTCACTGCTCAAATTCGTCAACGCCCCAGCCGGCACGGAGAGCTTGCAAGCATTGATTGACACGATGATTTAAAGCGGTAAACTCGACGCAATCGAAGGGGCATATTCGAGAATCGCCACACCGCCACTGTCGTCGTGCGCGGCACGCCCTTGGAAGACGGCGACGAACACACCATAGGCGGCGTATTAGTTACGGTAGGATATCACCGAGCGCCGACGTCTCGAAAAGCGCCGTCACACCATCCTCGAAGTCCGCGACGTGGGTCTGGACAATGCGCTACCAGCGAAGACATAGAACGGGGCTTGCTCGCGCTACGCGAATTGGCCGTGCCTTTCGAGGACTGGGGAGTAAACCTGATCGACCCCGAGAGCAACGACACTTCGGTGTGGTTCCACAGCATGCGCATCGACAAGCGCTGGGGCCAAGTCGAACCGGACGCGGGGGCACTGATATCACGACCGCGATCTGGAAGGCGGGCACAACGGCCTACCGCCGTGACCTCGATACGGAAGATCCTTACGGTGAAAGCGCGCAAATCGATCTCGATCTTGGGCACCAGTTTCGTTCAATCGTCGAGGGTGCCCTTCTCCCACGGGCCCCTCGCCGTCAACAACGCTCGACCCAACGCCCTCTCACAAACCGACATCGACATTCTCGAAGACGAAGATCCAGCACCAGATCGAGGTCGACGATATCAACTTGGGCATCGACATGGCCATCGCCTGCTTCCTGATCATCAATGAACTGGTCGCCAACGCCCTCAGACGCCTTCCTCGGCGACGTGCAGGGCACCGTCCTGATCGGTTTGAAGCGCGGCGGGGGTGATACCTATACGCTGCAAATCCGCGACGACGGCATCGGTCTGCCCGACGACTTCGATATCCACCGCACTAAATTCCCTCGGTCTGACATTAGTGCAAATCCAAGTACGCCAGCTCAGGGGCCAATTAGCGATGAACTGAGAAGATGGCACCTCGTTCGATATCACCTTCTCCGACCTGCCGTCGACTACCTGCTTTAAATCCGCAACCGCTCACATTCTTCCATCGACAATTCAGCACCGCCAGCCGCCGCGTTAGCACCGGCCTGCGTCGGCGATTTGGCCCCCGGGATCACGACCGGCCGTGCGGGGTGCGACAGGGCGTACTGCAACGCCTTTTCGACCATCTCGGCCCCCGGCGCAACGACCTCGGATAACTTGGCCACCTGAGCCACTTGTGCCTCATATACTGCCCGCTGGCCCTGATCGCGATTGAAGCCCGCACGCACATCATCCGCGAATACCGAATCGATATCATAACGCCCCGATAGTAACCCCTTCGCCAATGGACCCCGCACCATCACCGCAATACCCTCCTGCTCGCAATAGGGTAGGAACGCCTCTTCAGCTTGGCGATTCAATAGCGAATAGTCTACCTGGACCACGGCGCAATTACCGTCGCGATTGAAGTTTTTTAGCACTTCGAGGCTATTCGTAGAAATTCCGTAATACCGCAGACGCCCCTCCGCGACCAATGCAGCGAAACCCTCGAGATAAACCGTCGGGTCCTCGAGATCCCCCTCGTGACACAAGAGCACATCGTGCCAGTCGGTACGCAAACGGTGCAACGAGGCATGCGCGCAGATGCGGATCTGATCGACGGTATCCTTGGGCATTCCGCCGCCGGTGCGCTTGCCCCAATTGCCGATCTTACTGACGAGATAGACCCGATGCCGGATTCCCGTCAAAGCTCGTCCCAGACGCTCTTCGGAAAGCCCATTGGGCAAACCATAAGATTCCGCGGTATCAAAGAGGTTCATACCCGCATTAAAGGCGGCGCGCACCGTGGCGAAGGCCGTCTCTTCGTCGACGACTCCCCACTGGTTGCCAATATTCCAAGTGCCCAAACCCACCGTGCCGACCTGCCAGCCCGTTTTGCCAAAATTCCTATAGAGCATATCGCCCACTTACACCATTGGTTTCGCGCGTTGGGTCAACTGAATGGCGAAACCCCACGGGTCACGCACCATCGCCAGCACATCGCCAAAAGGCGTCTGTCCCGGACCGCCAACTTTCTGTGCTCCAGCCGCCTCCAAGTGCACGATCGCACCCTCCATATCCTCAACTGCGAAGGCCATATGCAAGACCTGCGGGTCCTGAGCGGAATAGTCCGGAATCAGATCGGGGGGGTTATTGTAGAGTTCCATCATCACCCGGCCGGTCGAATCGGCGAGAAAATGCATATGTGTTGGCTCCCCGACGTGGCGGACGATCTGCATCTGCAAATGCTAGACATACCACGCGGCGACAGCCGGCGGGTCTTCTACATTGATGGCAAAGTGTTCGAATTTCATCGCTTGTTCTCTCCTAGTTTGAAGGTATGCGGCTAAATAATACCGCCTACCGGCAATAAAGACAAAAACCCTATTGATTTTTGCACTATCAAATAGTGTTAATGAGATTCAAAAGATCTATAATTCTTTGTTAAAAAATCACCAATCTCTTACAAACTCTTTCGCGACAGTGATCACACCCAGCCTTTATCGTCCCGCATAAAGACGCCTTAGCCATGCGCGAAGATATGGACGAGATCCGCGAGTACATCACCTGGCGCTGCACTCCGTCGTATGAAACGCGTTAGCTTCGAATCGCCTCGCTTGCACGCGTTCGGTCCCACAGTACCTCGTAGAGATGAATTGGTCAGTCAACATTTTTCAGGTCGCGGTTGCCGACGTCTTTATAATCGCAATCGAACTCGCCGAAAGTAACCGAGAAGACATCCGACGAGATAAAGATCTGCCCCGCGCCGGCCTAGGATTCGATACGGCTGACAATATTGACTCCGTCGGCAAACTTGCACTTCGTCGGCGTGGACCTTTTTACTATAACCAACCATGTTCAGTGAACATGATCACGGCCAGCTTGCGCGTTTCCATAGGTCTGATCCATTTTTGCGCCCGAATGGACTCTCCGACTATTATATGTAAAGCGATACCAGTGCAAAGTGGTTATCCAGCCCTATTTGACCTCTTTGCCGACCGGGATAAGTTCAACACGAAAAAGGCCAAATACGCTATGAGCAACAACAAAAACCTCGACGCCGTCGCGGAAGTATTTGCACGCTTCGCACACTATGGCAACCTCGAATACGGTGAATCTGTCACTCAGCGACAGCACGCGCTACAGACGGCCTGCCTCGCCGAACACGAAGGTGCCGACTCATTGCTTATCGCCGCGACCCTGCTGCACGACTTCGGCCACCTGCTACACGACGAAGACATCGCCGATAGGGGCATTGACGCCCGGCACGAGGAGTTGGGTGCGCAGTATCTCGAACGCTACTTCGTGCCCGCCGTCGTCGAACCCGGCCGTCTGCACGTGCAGGCCAAACGCTATTTATGCGCCGTCGACTCCGCCTACTTCTCCACCCTATCACCCGCTTCAGTGCAAAGTCTTGCCCTGCAAGGTGGCCCCTTTGACCCGGCTGAAGTCGCCGCATTCGCAGCATTGCCACACTGGCAAGCTGCGGTCGATCTACGCCGCTGGGATGACTTGGGAAAAGATCCGCATATGACGACACCCCCTCTTGAGCATTATCGCCCGCATATTACAGCCGGGCTCAAGACTGACGCTTCGTGAACGTCGCCGTCCTGCTCTCGGGTGGTGTCGATAGTTCCTTGGCGCTGGCCTTGCTCAGCCGCGAAAAGGGCATCGTACTCAAGGCTTATTATCTCAAGATCTGGCTCGAGGATGAACTAGCCTTCCTCGGGGACTGCCCCTGGGAGACCGACCTCGCCTATGCGCGCGAAACCTGTGAGCAATTTGGCGTGCCGCTCGAAATCGTACCGTTGCAAAGCGAATACCGCGAAGAAATCGTCGAGCACGCCCTCGCCGAGCTGCGCCTCGGGCGCACCCCAAGCCCCGACATCTTCTGCAACCAGCGCATCAAGTTCGGGGCCTTTTACCAGCGGATCGCCGGCGAGTGCGATAAAATCGCCTCCGGCCACTATGCCCGCATCGAGGAAATCGCCGGCCAACCTCACCTGCGCCGCGCCCCCGACCCAGTCAAAGACCAGACCTATTTTCTGTCCCACTTGAGCCAGGAACAGTTGGCGCGCATCCTCTTTCCCATCGGCCATTTGCATAAACGAGAGGTGCGCACACTAGCCGCCGAGTTCGATCTGCCGGCCAAAGAGCGCAAAGACAGCCAGGGCATCTGTTTCTTAGGGAAAATCAACTACCGGGATTTTGTCCGCTTTCACTTAGGAGAGCAGATCGGAGACATTGTCGAAAAGGCGAACGGAGAGAAAAAAGGCGAGCACCAGGGCTATTGGTTTTACACCATAGGCCAGCGCCACGGGCTGAAACTGGGAGGTGGCCCCTGGTACGTGGTCGACAAGGATGCAGCCGAAAACAGAATCTATATCGCCCATAGCGAAGCGCCCGAACGCGTAGGGCGCCGCAATCTGGTAGTCGAGCACATCAACTGGATCAACAGCGCCCCTGCACTATGCGCATTACAAGTAAAGCTGCGCCACGGCCCCGCTCTCGCCTCCGGCCAAGTTCAGATGCTCGACGCGGACCGTGCCGAGATAGTGTTGGCCGAACCCGACCTCGGCGTCGCCCCCGGCCAACACGCCGTATTCTACGACGGCGAGACCTGTCTCGGCGGCGGCATCATCGCCTAAGCCATCGTCTGTAACATGGCCTTAGTGACTTGATAACGCAGCGCCTCTCCCCGCTGCCAACGCGCGCATTCTTCAATCATATGGTCGGCCATCCGCACCAACTCGTCGTTCATCGAACCAGCGATATGTGAACTGAGCTGCACATTGGGCAAAGCATAAAAGGCCGATTCCGGCTCGGGCGGTTCGGGTAAGGTCACATCGAGCAGCGCGGTCATATCAGGCCGGCGACGCAAAATATTAATCAACTCTATTTCGACTACTTGCGCACCCCGCCCCGTATTGATGAAGGTCGCATCGGGCCGCATCGTGACAAAGAGCGCGCCGTCGAGCAGCCCCTCGGTCGCGGGAATATTGGGCAGGTGATTGCTAACAACCAACGAACGAGCGAATAACTCGCTCAACTCAACCAACTCAACCCCCAATGCAGTCGCTATATCTTTATCGGCATGAGGATCATACGCCAGCACTTGCAATTCAAAAGCGCGCAAAAGCTCCGCCACCGCACGTCCGACCATCCCCAGTCCCACCAGTCCAACAACCTCGCCGAAGACGCCGGGACCACGGAAGACCTGATTGTCACGGCGGGTTTCGGGCACATTGCAATCACGCGTATTGCGAAAGTAGCCCTTGCAAGAAAGCAGCACCTGCGCTAGGGTGAACTCGGCCACCGGCACGGCGTTGGCGCCCCAACCGCTACAGAGTACCAGGCCATGTTGCAAAAGCGGCGCGGCAAAACCCTTTACCGAACCCGCCGCGTAAAACACGGCCTTGAGTTCGGCCATCTGCGCCAATTGCTCCGCCGTCAAGAGCGGCATGCCCCAGGTCGAAAATACGGCATCGAGTTCTGGCAGGACCGCCGCGTACTTGGCAAAATTTTCGCTGGTAATGATTTGTGGGTAGAGTTCGACGATACCGGCCACGGCCTCCGCGCGGCCTTGGCCGTAGACCCGCTCGACATTGTCCGGACTATCGCATAAAAATGCGGCTCTTTTCACAGCATCCCTTTCGCTTCGCTCGATTGATCTTGTTAAGATATTCAAAATACAGTTTAGACGACCAGCACCCGCCCATCAGGCAGCAGGCAACTGTCCGGATACCCCAGAGTCGGCTAACGCGCCGTCGTCGCGGAGAATAAATTTTTCCCCCACCTCATCGCATTCCGGGGCAAGCACCCGCGCCCGCAAACCAAAACTTCCTCGAAACGAAAGCTATAGACCAGCAATACCCGCCCACTCGACAACTTTTCTGCACAGGCCGGATACCCCCGACAAACCGGCTCGGGATTCGACCAGGTCCGCCCCTCATCTTGCGACCGCCAAGTCGCCGTACCCGCATGCATCCCCGACCAAGGCACCTAGCGCACACCACCCCTTCGCCGACGGCCAGCTCTTCCGACACCAACTCCATCCTATGCGTGCTGTGCACCAAGGTCCCATTTCAAAGCCGCGTCAAACAAGGACACTGATTGCCCGCCGCAAATACCTCGTGCACGGACCAAGGCTCCCCTGCATCACCTGAGCGCGTCAAACAACTCTCAGTAGCCGGATGCCAATGCCCCGTAGCCCCCGGCGTCCAACCAAGAAAGCACCTGCCGGAACGCGACCACCACTTGTGCATCCTCGTCACAGACGATCGATGGACCGGGCTCGCAGTAATAGCGCGGATTCTTATAGATCCTACGGTAGCCCTCAATTTCAACTGACATTTCACTCTCCAATATAATGCGGTTTAGACCAATACTTTAACAGTTATACTCCAATAAAGCTTCGTCCGCCGAATGGACCGGCTTGGCTCCATATTGCTACCGCGACCTCCTCGTGTCGATCTTGCAATGGACCCGGTCTACTCCGCACTTTAACTTACCACCTCACCGACAAGAATACCACAATGGCTGAGGTCCATCTCGGGGTCTTCATGCAGCGGCTTTGCACTCTCGTATTTCACAGGATAGTGAAATTGGAGAGTGCCCCCGGAGCCCGCCAGAGATCGCGAGCGAGAATGAGCGACGAGAATATCCCTCCACGACGTCTACCCAACCCATTCTCCATTTTAACTCATTATAGGAGAACGCTATGATCCGTCTCGGCGTAATAGGCTACGGCGGCCGCATCCACGGCATGATCAGCAGTTTCCGTCGCATATCCCCCGACCTGCGTATTGTCGGCGTAGTCGACCCCAATGAAAAAAGCGCCCATGCCCGCATGGCCGACTGCGACCAGGACGCCGTCTTTTATAAAGACTTAGCGGCGATGGTCAAAGGCGCCAAGCTCGATGCCCTAGCCATCGGCACTCGTTGCAACCTGCATAGCATCTACGCCGTGCAGGCCGCCGCCTATGACTTGCCGCTCTTTTTAGAAAAACCCGTCGCCACCTCCATCCGCCAGGCCACCGCCCTCGAAAAAGCCTTCGCCAACAGCCGCTGCGAGGCCGTCGTCAGTTTCCCGCTTCGCGTATCGCCGCTGTGCCAATTGGCCCGTCAGTATATAGAAGAAGACGCGATCGGCGCCCCAGTGCATATCGCCGCTACCAACTATGTGCCCTACGGGACGACCTACTGGGAAACCCCCTACCGCGATTACGATGTCACCGGTGGGCTCTTTTTGCAAAAAGCCACACACGACTTGGATTATATGAGCTATTTGATGGGTGAACCCATTGTTCGCGTCGCCGCCATGGCCACCCGTGGCCATGTCTTCGGCGGCAAAAAGAAGGCCAAGCTCTATTGCTCACAATGTGACGAGCGCGCAACTTGCCTTGAGAGCCCGCAAAACCGCGCCCGCAACTCCACTACCGGCCGCCATACCGACCACCTATGCGTTTTTGGCCGCGATTGCGGCAAGGCCGAAGACGGCACTCTTAACGAAGACTGCTCCAGCGCACTGCTCGAATTCGCCTCCGGCGCACACGGCGTCTATACCCAGGTCTTCTACGCGCGGCGCGATGCCGGCAGGCGCGGCGCAGTGATAAGCGGTTATATGGGCACCGTACATTTTGACTGGTATGCCGACGAACTACACCGCATCCGTCACCACGCCCCTTTTAGCGCGGTGGAAAAAGCCAGTGGCGGCGCCAGCCATTTCGGCGGCGACGTACAACTCGCCTACGATTTTATCGACTTGATAGAAAACAAGACGCGACCCAGAACGCCGATCGAAACCGGCATACAAAGCGCCTATGCTTGTTTGGCCGCGCGCGAGTCGGCGCAAAAGGGCCGCTATGTCGACGTACGGCAGGTCGGCGGATAATCGTTGTCCACTAAGACGGCGATTATTATCCTTTACAAAGCCCAAACCACCAGGAGACAGACTATGTCCACCGCAACCGCAACCGAGCAGCCCGTTTCCCCGTATAAAAGCCTTAGCCAAGAGCAGATAGACGAATTTAATTTGCGCGGCTATCTCGCCTACGGCAAGCTGCTCGACGATCCGCTGATCGAAGTGCTACGCGCGGAATACGACCGCCTCTTCGCCGAAGCGCGCCAGACTGGGCTTTTTCGTAACCTATCAATCGGCGATACCGAAGATCTACACAAAAAGAACAACGCCGGCGAGCAGATGTTACAAATAATGCAGATGTGCGAACGCAGTCTGGACTTCCGGCAACTACTCTACGACGGACGCATCCTCGACATCGCCGAGGACCTCATCGGCCCCAATATCCAGCTCTTCCACGACCAAGCCCTCTTTAAACCGGCCCATCACGGCGGTTCGGTCTTCTGGCACCAAGACAACGCCTATTGGCAATGCGTACCCGCCAACCTGGTCAGCTGCTGGTTGACCCTCGACGACGTAAATGTCGAAAACGGCGCCATGCACCTGATGCCCGGCTCACATCTAACACCCCTGGGCCACGACCGCGCTAAAAAGGGCGGCTCCCTGCTCGACATCGGCGACCAGATAGACCAGACACAAGCATCGGTCGTCGACCTGCCCGCCGGCGGTGTATTGTTTCACCACTGCCAAACGCTACACTATACCCCGCCCAACAATACCGACCGCCAACGTCGGGCTTTCGCTATTCACTTTATGCCGCCCGGCACGCGGCAGGCGGCCACTGGCGACTTTCTACCAGTTTCTTTTGGCCGGCCCATGCTACGCATGCACAGCTGAACTCGCTGCGAGGCATACGACACTACCAACTATCCGAACCAACTTTACAATGAAAGAGACACTGTATGCACGATCCGCGCTTAGACACCCTCGCCGACCTGCTGATCAAACATTCGATCCGTCTATACCAGGGCGAAAAAATCCTAATCGAAACCTTCGATATCCCGGAGGATATGGTCATCGCCCTGATCCGCGCCGCGCGCAAAGTTGGAGGCGTACCATTGGTGTCTTGCAAACAAAACCGCATACAGCGCGAGTTGATCCAAGCCGGGCAGGAAGAGGCGATGCAAACAATCGGCGAATGCGAGACCTATCGCATGGAGCAGGTGCAGGCCTATATCGGCCTGCGCGGTAGCCGCAATGTCGCTGAACTCTCCGACGTGTCCACCGCCGCGATCGAACTCTACGAACGCCATTGGGTCCAGCCGGTGCATTTTCAAGTGCGAGTGCCCAAAACCAAGTGGGTCGTTTTGCGCTGGCCTTCCGCGTCGATGGCTCAGCAGGCCAAGATGAGCACCGACGCCTTCGAGGATTTCTACTTCGATGTCTGCACCCTCAACTACGGCAAAATGTCCGAGGCGCAAAAACCGCTCGCTGCACTGCTCGATCAAACCGACAAGGTCCATATCACCGGCCCCGGCACCGACCTGCGCTTTAGCATCAAAAACATCCCCGCGATTCCCTGCTCCGGTAAGCACAATATCCCGGACGGCGAGTGCTTCACCGCGCCGGTCCGCGATTCGGTCGAAGGCACCATCCGCTTCAACACCCCCACCCTCTACCGGGGCACGCCCTTCGAAGATATCAGTTTGCGCTTTGAAAATGGGCGCATCGTCGAAGCCACTGCCAGCGATACGGACGCGCTCAATGACATTCTCGACGCCGACGATGGCGCGCGCTTCATAGGGGAATTCGCAATCGGTTTCAATCCCTTTATCACCACACCGATGCTCGATATCCTCTTCGACGAAAAAATCGCCGGCTCCTTCCACTTCACTCCCGGCCAGGCCTACGAAGTCGCCGACAATGGCAACCGCTCGTCCGTACATTGGGACATGGTGATGATACAGACGCCCGCATACGGCGGCGGCGACATTTATTTCGACGGGAAATTAGTGCGCAAGAACGGGCTATTCGTCTTACCCGAACTGTTGAACTTGAATCCGGAGAATCTCAAATAGGGCTCGAACGCAAGGGAACGAATCGATGATTCTACTCTTCGCCGATATGGCATCTGCTCGGACTCAACATGGGCGACCTCATCGTGTGAACTATTCTTTCCATGTCGTTTGTAACACGGGGAAATGTTTCTGGATAACACATTCGCCCGAGGCCTCTTTTTCACTATATTAACACTGCATTTTATCTTTTATTTACAACTATTTAGCTATAACACCGCACAAATTAGCAATTAGATTTTGCGATAGTTACCCAAGGATAGTTACCCAAGAGAGATTGGCGACTATGAACGATTCTTTTCTCATTAGACCCGACGAACTCAGCCTGCGCTTCCGACACCAACCCGGCCAGCGCCAACTCTCGTTCGCCAATTTTCACGGCACCCCCGAAGAATGGCGCGAGGCCTGTCGCGCCAAACTCGTAGACCTGCTGGCTCTGGAAAAACCGCCGCAGTGCCCCGTTGCGACGCAGCGCGAAACCCTCATTGGAGACATTGAAGTCGAAGCGTTGATAATGACCATCGATGAACAACTCTCCATTCCCGCTTATTTATTTGTCCCGCAAGAAATTGAAAAAAACGCGGTCATTGCCTTGCACGGCCACGGGGAAGTCGGCCCAGCCATCGGCCTCGGCAACGATTATCACCACGGTTTCGCCCTCGCATTAGCGCAAGCCGGCCACTTAGTCCTCTGTCCCGAATTGCGCGGTTTCGGCGCTTTAAAGGATCTGGCCCAACAGGAAGAGGGCCATCGCCTCGACTACTGGACCACAGACGGCCACCAAGCCTATTCACTTTGCAGCGACGGCTTTCAGCACGGCACGCCACTCATCGGACAGATCATAGAGGATCTGATGCGTTGGGAGGATTGGCTGGCCTTCGAATACGAAGAGCTACAGCTCGACGCAGTCGGCATCTCTTACGGCGGCGACCTCGCGCTGGCCTATTCGGTCTTCAGTGCCCGAGTGCGCAGAATATTCGCCAGTGGTACGCTCGGTTCGTTCTCCGCCATTTTCGCCCGGTGTTATAACGCGCCGGCCCACTGTATTCCCGGCATCCTAGAGTGGATGGACCGCGCTGATATCGCCGGCCTCTACGCCCCGCGCCCCACCGCGCTGCACTATGGCGAGCTCGATAAACCCGAGCCGGGCAACCACTCGGCGTCCTTTAACGAAACCGTCGAACCCGCGCTCGCAGAATTGCGCGCGATCTACGCTGTCTTCGACGCCGAAGACGCAGTGCGGCAGATCGTCAGCCCGGGCCAAGGGCACGAGATGGACAATGACGCGCTCTTGGACTTCTTGGCCGGGTAATCGATGGATGCGCTAAACCCCCAAGCCATCGCCGCCCTCACCGCCCTACTCAATGACCGTCTGGACTTCTCATCGGTGGTCCGCGAGCAACACGCCGCCGATGCCTCCTACCACGCGCCACAACTACCGCAAGCCGTAGCCTATGTGCAAACCGTCGACGAAATCGCCGAGATTGCCCGTGTCTGCACAGAGTTCCATCTGCCCATTATACCCTTTGGCACCGGTACCGCCGTCGAAGGCGGTATCGTCGCCGTCGAAGGCGGCCTCTGCATCGACCTATCGCGGCTGAACCGAATCCTCCGCGTCAGCCCCACCGACATGGACGCAACGGTCGAAGCCGGCGTCACCCGCATCCAGCTCGACAACTATTTACAAAGCGAAAACACCGGCCTGCATTTCCCGGTCGACCCCGGCGCGGACGCGTCCCTGGGCGGCATGGCGGCCACATGCGCCTCCGGCAGCGCCGCCGTCGGCTATGGCACCATGCGCGAAAACGTACTCGGGCTCAAGGCCGTCTTTGCCGATGGCTCGATCGTCGAAGTCGGGGGCCGGGCGCGCAAATCCTCGGCCGGCTACGACCTGACCCGATTATTGGTCGGTTCCGAAGGCACCTTGGCCTTAATCGCCGAAGTCACCCTGCGCCTGAAAAAATTACCCGCCGCCGTCTCCGCCGCCGTCTGCCCCTTCGCCAATATCGACTCGGCCGTGGCCACGGCCATCGGCATACTCGGCACCGGCATCCCGGTCGCCCGGCTCGAATTGCTCGACGAAGTACAAATGCAAGCCTGCAACCAATATTCAGACCTCGACTACCCAGTCGCCCCAACCCTCTTTTTTGAGTTTCACGGTTCGGAAAATTCCGTAGTCGAACAGGCGGAAAATGCCGAGGACATCGTCCGCGAACACGGCGGCGGCTCCTTCCGCTGGGCCACCGAGACCGGCGCACGCAACCGCCTGTGGCAGGCCCGCTACAACGCATACCACGCCTCGCGCGCGCTGCGCCCCGGCTCGGCTGGCTATGTCACGGATGTGTGTGTGCCGATCAGTGCGTTGGCCGGCTGTATCCGCAAGACGAAAAAAGCCCTGGCCGATCTCACCTTCCCAGCCCCGCTCTTCGGCCATGTCGGCGACGGCAATTTCCACGTCGTGTGCCTTGTCGAACCCGGCAACGACGACGAACTCGCGCAAGTCCGACAATTAGGCCAATATATAATCGAGTTGGCGTTGGCGGCGGGCGGCACCTGCACCGGCGAACACGGCATTGGCATAGGCAAGATCGCCGCCCTCGAAGCCGAGTCCGGGGCCGGCATCGACATCATGCGCCGAATCAAACAGGCCCTCGACCCGAATCAAATTATGAACCCCGGCAAAGTCTTGCGCCGCTGAAAGGATGATTATGGCTCCAGTATCATTCAAAGGTGTTTTCCCCATTGTTATCACGCCCTTTGACGATAAAGAAAATATCGATCTCGAATCGTTCGACCGCATCATCCGTTTTATGGGGTCCATCGGCGCCGACGGGGTTACCATCCTAGGTGTCTTGGGCGAGTCGAACCGCCTGACCGACAACGAACGCGAGGCGCTTACCCAGACTGCAGTCGCCGCCTCGGACGGGCTGCCCATCATCGTCGGCACCAGTCATCAGGGCACCCGCGCCACTTGCGACTTGAGCCAAAGGGCCGAAGCGCTGGGCGCGGCCGGCGTGATGGTCACCCCTTCGCGCGAGGCCGTGCCGAACCCGGAGCGGATCTTCGAATACTTCCAGCGCGTCGCCCAGGCGATATCGATTCCCATCGTCGCCCAAGACCACCCAGCCTCGACACAAGTGCATATGGCACTGCCCCTGGTTCTGAGGCTACTCAACGAAATACCCCAGATCGCCTGTATCAAACAGGAGGCCACTCCGACACCGCCGAAAACCCGCGCGCTAATCGACCAGATGCCCGCGGGCCGCACTACGATACTCACCGGACTCGGTGCCCTATACGGCCAATACGACCTCGCAAGCGGCGCCGACGGCTTTATGACCGGCTTCGCCTTCCCCGAGGTGCTGCAAGCCCTGGTGCGCGCCCACAACGCCGGGCAACACGAACGGGTGCACAACATCTACCAGCGCTTTCTACCGTTGATCGTCTTCGAACAACAACCCGGTGTCGCGGTACGCAAGGAGATCTTCCGCCTGCGTGGCTTAGCGCAATCGAGCCAGGTACGGCACCCCGCCACCTCGATCGATGCCGATACCGCCGTGCAGCTACAGGCCCTATTACAAACGACCTTGCCCGACATTGATATCACCCAACCCATTTCCATATAGGAGATACCGCCATGAAAATCACCAATGTCGAATATTTTCACCTCAACCCGCACCTTTGCGACCGCTACAAAGGCCACGAGGTCCGCTTCTCTGGTATCGACACGCAGACCGTCTATCGCGTCACCTTGCATAATGGCGTCATTGGGTATGGCGACGAACGCGGGCATGTCACTTTATCCGAGCAGCAAATCTCCGCGCTCGTCGATCAATCTCCATTCAATTATCTCGGTGCCTCACTCAACGCCGGGCTGATGGGCGCGCTCTACGACGCGATGGGCAAAGCCATCGACGAACCCGCTTACAAACTCCTTGGTCAGAAGGTCCGCGAACGGGTACCCGTGGCGGCCTGGACCCGGCCGGCGACGCCCGAAGACTTCGCCAGCGAGATTACACGCGCCGCCAATCAGGGCTATACCATATTCAAGATGCACTCCGACGCCCGCCACGACATCATCGAACAAACCCGTGCCGCGCAAGAAGTCGCCCCACAAGGCTTCAAGCTTCATTGGGATCTCAACCATAACCGGCCTTCGGCTGCCGTGTTGCGCATCGTCGACGAGCTGGAGAAATTTCCCGTCGTCGGTTTTTTGGAGGACCCGTTCTTTTGGCATGATATCGAAGGTTGGCGCCTGCTGCGTTCGCAAACCATGTTACCCATATTGATGCACGTACCGCAACTGGGCGGCGGCCCTGAAATACAGCGCGACGTCGCCGATCTCTATATGATCGGCGAAAACGGCCTAGGCAATTCGATCCGCCGCGGTTTCGCCGCCGCGGCCGCCGGTCTTTCGACCGTCATCCAGCTGACCGGCGGTACGTTGTCAAAGGCCATGGCCATGCATCTGGGCGCGGTCGTGCCCAATGTCTCGCACGCGACCACCCTCGACGACCAGTACGCCGAGGACGTAACCGGTACCCGACTGGAGATCAGCGAGGGGAGCTCGCCAGTACCCGAAGGACCCGGCCTGGGGCTGGACGTCGATGAAAAAATTCTCGCCGAACTCGCCGCCCGCCCCAAGAGCGAATTACCGCGCCACCTCGGCGTATTGCATTTACCCGGCGGCACGACCTATTATACGCCAAGCGCTCCGAACGTCGAACAGATCACCGGTTTTGTCGAAGGCAATGTGTGCGGGATCCGCAGCGAATTCTGGAACGACGACGGCTCCGAAGAATTCTCCCGCGTCTACGAACAAGTGCAAAAAGAGGGTAAGGTGAAAAAAGGTTAGGACGACCACACGGCGATCTCGCCACTAACGACGAGATCGCCGTGGAACCCTGGTCTTGGATACGGCAATTGGCGTGACATAACAACTGCCCGACGCATTGCGCAGCGCGTTCAGCCCGGCGGTAAAAATCCGGCGCATCACCGAACTACATACGTATATCGACGCGCTAAAAAAACCTTGGCGCCGTAGGCGAGAGCATGGCGCAACACCTGCGTGCCTCAGCCCGCAAATACGATATCCGCACCATCCAAGAAATCCTGGCCGAAGTGGGTATCGAATAACTGACCATTCGCCTACAAGGCGGCGATCATATCAAAATTATCGATAGCCCCGCGCGATTTGAATGCCCCGACCTTGCCGAATCCGAACTTCTCATAAAAATGAATCGCTCGCACATTCTCCGCCCGTACGCCGCCGACGAGCACCAACCGCCTGCGCCCCGCACTCTTTAGCAATGGCAGCAGATGCCCCATCACCAGACTGCCGACACCGCTACTCTGGTAAGCGTCGGCGACAGACGGGGCCAATTCGCAATCCGTAGCCGGATCGAGCGACATATCCCGCTCCAGATAACGGATGCAATCCGAGTCATAAAGCCCGAAGTAAACGATGAAATAGGCGACGATCTGCTGTTGCCCATTCTCTTCAATCACGGCCAGCATTCTCAGATGGTCGGCACTGTTCAGTTCGCGACAAAGCCGTTCGGCGGTCTCCAGATCAAAGGGATGCGGGCCGTAAACTCGGGTCGTCTCCGTCGATAAACCGAGGAAATAAGTCCCGAGAATCGCCGCATCGTCATGGCGCAACGGCCTGAGCAATGCCTGCTCGCCGGTGGGCAATGCAATCGTTGTCGAAACGATTTCGGGATGCCTGTCGATTTGCTCCAGATTCAACATAACGCTCCTCATTGGGTTTTAAGGGCCGCTTTGATCAAGCCGTACCTATACAAAGAGCGAAGGATAAAACGATCAAAAAAGGAAATCGAGTACTAATGCTAAGCTCGTGAGATACCCCGCTTGGATCAAGCTTTGTTTATAGCGGGCGAGCGCCGGCAGATTGTTGAAATCGGCATCCGCATCAAAACGCCGGGTGATAAACATCGGCGCCGACGGCAACAATGCCCCCAAAATCAGTGCGAAATGCCCGTATTCCCCAGTTAGGAACAAAACGCCGCAGCAGACCCTGGCCATCATCTGCGCCAGCCAAATCACCTTTCTCGTCGCTGGCGCCCCGAAAAGCACGCTGCAGGTGCGCTTGCCGTTTTCGCGGTCCGCCGGCTCGTGTTTGAGCCCGCTGGCTAAAGCGCCGATCAACGCGTAGAGGGTGATCGGCGCCAACAGATGTACATCGCCGGTCGGCAATGTACCGGATGCGATATAATAGCCCGTAACCGGCAATAACAAGCCGACACCCAAGACTTCAAGCAACTCGCCGCCACCGCGATAATTGAGACGAAGCGGGCCAAAACTATAAGCCGCAAAAACGACCAGACCCGTCAGGCCAAGATAGAGCGCATAGGGTCGTTGGTAAAACACCAAAACCGCCGTTACCGCCAGCACCCCCACCACCGCGAATACCCCCGCAGTAACCACTTGCCCCGGCCGCAACAACCTCTCGACCAGTACCCGCGGATCGATATGCTCGGGAAAGTGGGCATGATGTGCTATATCCGCCTCGCGATCGGCATAATCATTGAGCAGGACGATCGCCCACTGGGCACAAAGAGCCAGGCCGAACACCAATGCCGCCAGCACCGGATCAAAGCCCCCAGCAACAGAAAATCCCAACGACCAGCCCACCGCGACGGGCACCAAGATCTTAGGCAACGAGCCGGGTTTGACGGCGAGCCGCCATACGTTCAATTTAGGGAGACCATACGAGAGTCATCTGCTATGCCGTTATCCACATCGCTCCATAATAAGCTAGGTACTTCGGAAAGCCACCATGGCCGGCGGCGTTCACTGGCGCCCCAGCGCAACTACGCAACCCCGGTCGACCAACTCTGCCGCGGGCTTATCAATACCGACACTGATTCTAGTATCGCCTCCGCCTTTGCGCAAGGCATTGCGCAGACTACCCAAGCCATAGCCGAGCACTTCCCCGACAATATCTTCGCCGATCTCGATTTTCTCGCGGCGACGCTGCTAAACCAGGCCCGTCGTCGCGCAAACCAAGACCCGAAAATCTCAGCAACAAGCCCATCACAAAACTTGGTCGAACTCTTTGCCCGCATCGTCAAAGTTATCGAACTCTACGGGTGCCATTCGGCGATTCGCTTCCGCTACGCGCACGACTTCCTCTACGGCTTCGACTGGGCTCGCTGGGTCAACAAGACCCCACAGACGAGGTGTACCGTCGGTCCCTTTGACATTGAATTCCTCGACTATCTGCACAAACGCGGCACCGAGCTATTGGCGCTCATCTATCATGGAGACAGCAAATACCCGCCCTTACCCTCCGAGCACTGGCGCAACCCCTTTGGCTTTTCCCGCGCTCCGGCCGATGAGGCTCAATTGCACCTTGAATTGGCCACCGACGGCCTGGTCCCGGTTGCCGGTTGGGACCCGCTAGCCCTGCCTGTCTCTGACCGCGACTTCCAAAAATTGCGCCAAGCCCGCGCCAACCGTCTATGTGGCCAAAAGTAAAACACCCGGCACGGCGGCGCCGCACACGCGGCAAACGAACTGAAGTTAGAAGTCAACCACGTGATCAAAACGCTGGTATTCTCCGACGAGCGCGACAGCGTCTATCTGATGCTGATGCACGGCAACCTGGAAGTCTCGGCCAAAAACCTCGCGCGCCAACTCGACTGCAAAAGCCTCAGTGCCAGCACACCGGTTATCTAGTCGGCGGCATTTCACCCTTCGGCACCCACAAACGCCTCCCCGTCACCGTCGAATCCTCGATACTCGACCTGCCGCAGATTTTCATCGACGGCGGCAAACGCGGTTTCTTAGTCGGCCTGCCCCCGCAAACCCTTGTCGACCTTCTACAACCCAAACTAGTGTCCGTAGCAATAAAACCCTTGAGGAGTAAATATGCTCGATCAACTCAGTAACATCCGCGACGCCAAAGCCGGCCGCACCTCTTCCTGGGAACACAATGGCCGCAATAGCGATGCCTGGTGGATCGAACCCGGCGAGACTGTAACGCTCGCCGATATCAAAGGCCCCGGCCGCATCACCCACCTCTGGATGACTCAAGCCAATCACTATCGCGAATGCCTGCTCAAGATCACCTGGGACGACGCCAAATCCCCGAGCGTTATCTGCCCCCTGGGCGACTTCTTCGGTCTCGGCCACGGTATCGTCAACTCCTACCAGTCGTTGCTTTTTTCCGCTTCGACTCGGCAGAACAACCGCTTCAACCAGGGCTGTGCCCTCAACGCATACGTGCAGATGCCCTTTCGCAAAAGGGCACTCGTAGAGTTGGTTAACGAGAGCCGGGAACAGCACCGCCAGTACTTCTACGTCGATTATGAAACTTGTGACATCCCCGAGGAAGCAGGTTATTTCCACGCCGAGTTCCGCCGGGAAAATCCCTTCGGTGGCTGGGGACACGAAATCCAGGTCAATACCCCCGAGGCCAATATCCCCAACAAGGGTCAACTCGCCTGGGACAACAACTATGTGATTATCGAGACCAAGGGCCGCGGACACTTTATTGGCTGCAACCTCAGCGTCACCAACTTCCAGGGCACCTGGTGGGGCGAGGGCGACGATATGATTTGGGTCGACGGCTACAAATGGCCGCCCGAACTGCACGGCACCGGCAGCGAAGATTATCTCAACCAGGCCTGGGGCATGCAGGACAACGCCTTCTTGCGCAACGGCTCCTCGATCCACGAGGACAATACCGACGGCTACCAGACCTCCTACGTCCACCATCTCGAAAATCCGGTGCACTTTCAAAAAGAAATTAAGGTCACCATCGAACACGGCCACGGCAACCATCTGTGCAACGAGATGAGCAGCACCGCCTATTGGTACGCCGCCAAACCCGGTCGCATTGCAAAGCCACCGAAGGTCGCGCATCGCATGCCAGTGTTGCGCAACAACCAGGGCCATTGGCTCTACGATACGAAGAATCAGACTACGTCGCGGAAGATCAAACCGAATCAGGAGATGACGCGGATGAAGGCGCGGTGGAAGAAGGATCATACATAAGCGTGGCAATATACATTACTTACCATAGCTAAGATCCGGTCGCGGGGTATTGCCGTTAGAGGGCGGCGGTCAGAGTCCGTTATCTGTATTATATCGCCCCGCTCCGGTTCGTTTGTTAGGCGACCGCGCTCAAAGAGCGTGGCTGCCGCGACGTTTCGCATTCCGCCAGGACGGCGCCTCGCCCCCTCGGAAGCAATATCCCCGCGGCCGGATCGTCACCCGCACCATAACAGAAAGCGGATCACAACCACCATGAGCAACGAATTCACCCCCGCCATCACCCCACCCGACCCGCATCCAGAAGACGCGCTCGCCTTCGCCTTCAAAAAGGATCAGCTATTAACCCGCCTCCAAGACGAGCAGGCGCAAGTCCCCACCCTAGGCGACCTCGCCGGCCTCGCAGACACCGACCAGCACTATCTCGGCGTCTGCCCGGAACACGGCCACTGTTATGCCCTCGAACTGGCCGAAGAAACCGAAGCACCCACAGGCCTGGCCTTCCACGGCCTGCGCGATATCGCACCAAAGCTCGGCCCCACGCTCTTCGGCATCGGCGGGCGCGCGGTGCAAATCGTCGCCTGGGGGCAGACCCACCGCTACTGCGGCCGCTGCGGCAGCGAGAACGTACACGCGGAAAACGAACGGGCACAAACCTGCCCCTGCTGCGGCTTGATGTGCTTCCCCCGGCTTTCGCCGGCGATCATCGTCCGCATCGAACGCGGTGATCAAATCCTCTTAGCGCGCAACCACCGCTTTCCCGCCGGGCTCTACAGCGTATTGGCTGGTTTTGTCGAACCAGGTGAGACCTTGGAAGAATGCGTTGTGCGCGAGGTGCGCGAGGAGGTCGGCATCGCTGTCGAGGATATCCGTTATTTCGCCAGCCAGCCCTGGCCCTTCCCCAACTCGCTGATGCTCGGTTTCACCGCCCGCCACAAAAGCGGCGAAATCGAAGTCGACAACAACGAACTAGCCGAAGCCGACTGGTACCGTCCCAACGAACTGCCCCACCTGCCACTACCGCTCAGTATCGCCCGTAGGCTCATCGACGACTACCTCAAAAAACACGGTGTCCTATGAACAAAGTCGAAAAAGTCCAGTTCGTGCTAGACACTCTACAGGGGCTATACCCCAAGCCGACAATACCCCTCGACAGCCGCGACCCCTATACCCACCTGATCGCCGTGCTGCTGTCGGCACAATGCACCGACGCGCGCGTAAACACCGTAACGCCGACGCTTTTCAAACGCGCCGACCGGCCGCAAAAGATGGTCAAATTAGCAGTAGAGGAAATTAGACAGATTATTCGGTCCTGCGGTCTGGCCCCGCGCAAATCGCAAGCCATTTGGGGTCTGTCACGGATCTTGCTCGACGAGCACGGCGGCGAGGTCCCCGTCGATATGGAGGCGCTCGAACGGCTACCCGGCGTGGGGCACAAAACAGCACAGGTCGTAATGGCGCAGAACTTCGGCGTGCCGACCTTCCCCGTCGACACCCACATCCACCGGCTCATCCACCGCTGGGGGCTATCCAACGGCAAAAATGTCGAGCAAACCGAAAAAGACTGTAAACGCCTCTTCCCCGAAGATCGCTGGAACGACCTGCACCTACAGATCATCTACTTCGGTCGTGAATACTGCCCGGCGCGCGGGCACCACCCCGCCCAATGTCCACTGTGCCGCAAAATAGGCCGCAAGAGTTTATTTACAGCCTAAACATTCAGCGCGGCCCCCTTTTAATCATCCCCCAACCTCGCCATTCTATCACCGTCGGCGCGGGCGTAAAACGATAGCGGGACAAATTCCGATGGGTCCCCTCGTAGAGGATAATTGCCCTCGCCTCGCGCGGGGTCGTGCAGCGACGCCCAAGTCATCCCGCCGTCGGCGCTGCGCACGAACCGGCCCCGCCGATCCACCGGTAAAGAGTATTCGTGAATCACTCGGGTGCACGTCCAAGGCCGAAAAATTATCGAAGTCCGGCAAACCTGCGTATAGTTCCCGACGATCGGAATACGCGTAAATACTGGCGACGGAAAAAAAAGAGCAAGGCGCTCTCGTATCGCATAAACAACGATAGCCTGTTGCCGCTCAATGTATAACACAAAACGACCTTCCTCTATTTGACCAACAGCATGCGGCGACGGGCTAGGCGTCCTTCAGCTTGCGGACGGTAAAATTGGACTCCACTACCCCACCCCTCATTCATACTCAGACTGTGGTTTACGCCCAGCGGCTCTGGGGTAATGGCTCTATTGCTCTTTTTACGCCAGCGATTTATCTGGTGGCCCTTGCACCCCTTGGGCTTTCCCATCGCCCCGAACTATACTATAGTTTGTTGCGGTTGGCTGGTTATTTCCATGGCCTGGTTAGCCAAAACCATCGTCTTGCGCTACGGAGGTATTCGCCTCTACCGGGAATTTATGCTTTTCTTTCTCGGTCTGTTGCTCGGCGGTTTTTTACCGCCTCGTTGTGGGTCGAAACGGGGGGAATCGCCATCCAGGGCAATATGACCTTCAATTTCTAAGGAGCGATCGCCCATGGGCAAAGCGCAAAGCGAGTACCGCTACAATCGCCTCACTTGGCCCGAAATGAACGAGGCCATCGGCATGCAGAAACTAATTTTGTTGCCCACCGGATCGACCGAGCAACACGGTCGCCATTTGCCACTCGACACCGATGTCTTCCTGTCCGAAGAAGTCTGCCTCGAAGTCGGCCGCCGCGCCCCCGACAAGATCCTGGTCCTGCCGCCGATCGCCTACGGTCTCAACCTGCACCATATCGACTTTCCCGGCACCGTACATATCGAGCCGGAGACCTTTATCGCCTTCTGCCTCAATATCACCAAGTCGGTCGCCTACCACGGTTTTGAAAAAATCCTGCTGGTTAATGGCCACGGTTCCAACGCGCCCCTAATTGACCTGATCGCCCGCAAGACCACCTTGCAGACCGAATCGCTGTGTTTCGCCTGCAACTACGCTACTTTCCTGTGGGATAAATTCTCCGAGATCCGCGAATCAGAAATTGCCGCGCACGCCGACGAATTCGAGACCTCGCTCTACCTGCATCTAGCCCATGAGCGGTTACAGATGGACAAGGCCGAAGAGGGCAATGACCGCATGGGCAAATACGTCAGTTCCGACAGCACTTCGAAATATATACGCTTTAACGATTATTGGGGCCGCTGGTCGCAACTAGGCGTACACGGCGACCCGACGGTGGCCACCGCCGAGAAGGGCAAGATAATCTTCGAAGCAGCAGTAGAAGGCCTACTCGACACGATCGACGAATTGCGCGAGTGGCCCATTGAAGAGCGTACCGACATGCACCAGGAATCCCACACACAAAAATATTCGCTGGTAGGAGAGCTATGAGCTTGATCGGAGTTGCACAAATAGACATCACCCCTGCGGAAGCCGTATGGCTAATCGGTTATGGCGACCGCGACCACAAGTCCGAAGGCGTCTACCAGGCGCTACGCGCTGGCGCGGTCGCCATAACAAACGAAGGCGAAGAAGTCGTGATCATCGCCGCCGACCTTATAGGCTATGACCTAGCCTATGCCGCCGACGCCAAAGCCCATATCGCCGACGCCACCGGGCTCTTGCCGCGGCAAATTGTGCTCACCGCCACCCACACGCACTGCGCTCCCTTCTTCTATCCCTGGATCATGCCCGGAGAAGTCGAAGCGGGTTATGCGGCCTTTCTGCGCGACAAACTACTCGAAGTGGTCCTACGCGCACGCGCCAACCAAGTCGCCGGTAGTATATCCTTCGCACGGACCACCTCCGACTTCGGCGTCAACCGCCGCCTGCCCGACGGCAAGGGCGGCATTATCTTCGCCCCCAATCCGGACGGGCCGATGGATCGAGATCTCGATACCTTGTTCTTCGCAGACCAACAGGGCCACGCATTGGGCAGCTTAAGCATTTTCGGCTGTCACCCCACCAGCCTCGGCGGCTATCTTATCGGTGGTGACTACCCCGGTTATTTCTGCCGCGCGATCGAAGAACAAACCAGTGCCCCTGCACTTTTTTCCACCGGATGCGCCGGCAATATTCGGCCTTGGTATGGCCGCAAGGAAGGCATTTTTCCGCGCCCGAGCTTTGAGCAACTGGCCGCCGCCGGGCAAAAGTTGGCCGCCACAGCCTTGGCCTCTCAGGCCGATGCGATGCCCGTCGACGCGACACACTTACAGATCGCCAATACTGTCCACTGCTTGCCCTATGTCGAATTACCCACCCGTTCCGCTCTACAAGAGACGCTAAAAGATCCCAATCCACGCCATAGCGATTGGGCCGCGGCGATGCTCGCCATAACTCAGCACGGTAAATTAGCTACAAGTTCACCGCACGAAATTCAGATGGTGCAGTTCAACCCCGATCTGCGCATGGTCTTTTTAGGCGGTGAGGTGCTGAGCGAAATCGGCCTGCACATCAAAGAAGCGCTACAGCCCGGCCTGACCTCGACGATCGCCTATGCCAATGGTCTGATTGCCTATGTCCCGGGCG